>Ga0208279_1000163_pt1 | contig 63601 bp, 54 predicted proteins | sample AntAceMetag02UKM_FD_184766 | JGI IMG/M metagenome (GOLD analysis project Ga0208279, IMG submission 184766) | Saline lake microbial communities from Ace Lake, Antarctica - Antarctic Ace Lake Metagenome 02UKM (SPAdes) (version 2) | ecosystem: Environmental > Aquatic > Non-marine Saline and... | reverse complement strand
GACAGCCACGGGGTATTGGAATTCCAATTCGATATCGCCTGGCAATCGCCCTCTCAAACCAACGTCGATCCTGCTCGGCTCGCCAACACGATGCTCTCGGAGCCCCAGGTCGTGATCAACCCCAAGCTACAGTCCGATCCTATCTTTCTTGAAAGGCTCCACCGACCGTGACCGCACAGAGTCACGTCGCGAGCAACTGTCCCACCGAATGGGTTGCTGGGGAACGTTTGATAGGGACAGCCACTGCTCTGTATAGAACATCGAAAATACATAAACAGTTAAGCTTGCGCATTTTGACGGAGTGACTTAGATAATGGTCTATGAAAACCAGCAAGTCTACTCTGACCGTGGCCCGGATGGCGCTAAGGGCAGCGCGTGATAGTCTGCCCGACCATGCCAAGGCCAAGAGTCCCAAGAAGTTCACGCAGCCGCAATTGATGGCCTGTCTCGTGATCAAAGAGTTTCTCCAACTTGACTATCGCGGCATCCACATGGTGCTCAGAGAGTGGTCCGATCTACGGAACGTCCTCGGCCTGAGACGCGTGCCGCACTTCACCACACTCTGTGCGGCGGCCAAGCGTCTCTTGAGAAAGGCCAAGGCCGACGCGATCCTGGATGCCGTACTGCATCTTTGTCGCCAAGCCAAGATCCTGCCCCAGCGTTCCAAACAGGCGGCGATTGACTCGACCGGATTGGAGTCTCGGCATGTCTCGGCCCATTTCGTCAAACGCTGCCAATGCCATCGTGCTCACTATAGAAGCCGTTATCCGAAGCTTTCGGCCGTCTGCGACACCTCGAATCATCTGATCCTCGGTCTCGTGACCGATCGCGGCCCCAAACCCGATCCGGTCGAGGCCCAGCAGGCCTTGCATGATGCGCTCGGCCGGCAGCGTTTCTCGACCCTGCTGGGTGACGCCGGATACGAATCCGAAGGATTCCATGCTCTCTGCCGTGACGAACTTGGTATCCGTACGATCATTCCAACCACGGATCGTGGCCGGCCGCGACGCGATGGAAAGCCCCGCCCGGTGCGGGGACGATATCGCCGACTGATGAAACAACGATTCCCCAAGAAAACCTATGGCCAGCGTTGGCAGATCGAGACCGTCTTCAGCATGCTCAAACGGAACATGGGGTCGGCCTTGAGAGCGAGAACCTATCACAGCCAGAACCGCGAAATCCGTCTGCGCGTCCTGACCCACAACCTCGCCATCCTCTGGCGCCGACCACCATGTTCTATACAGAGCAGACAGCCACCTATTTAAGCGCGATGTCACGGCCTTTAATGGGTGACTGTCACCGTTGTTTTTTCGGGTGTTCTTTCTATCCTACCTACGGCATTCTTTCCCCATAAGGATACGCCTACACAGGATTCACAAACACCTTCCGAGTTGAGTTTGCCGGGTTTGCCGCACTGATTGCACACATACATGACTGGCATGCCATTACCTTTCAACAATCGTAGGGCGCTGAGGGATTACTAGGGACAAACCCATTCCTGTTCGGCACTAGTATTATAAACCACTGTCATGAGTCGCTTTGTTATGGATTCTGATTCTTCATTTGAACAACAATCAGAGTGACTATCAGGTGTTTCCACTTGTCAGGGATGGTATCTTTGATGTCCTCAAACGATCGAACAGTTATTTTGTCTGTCATTGCTACAGGACCGCTACCCACCATCATTTCACAACAGAATCCTTCCGGTTTTTTCTTGATCTTAACGGAAAATGAGATAACTCCAAGGAAACTCCGCATACCATCCGGAGTGGCTATAGAGGAAACCACCTCAGTAATACCGGTCTCATTGGGTTGATCAGGCCATTCAAGATATGTGTTTTCATATTCTGTCTCGACATACTCTACAATGCGGGAGAATTCATCTGTGATGGATCCCTCTGTGCTGTCATCATTGCCATATGTCCCTTCAGTAACATTGGCTTCCACCCTTTCCTTTGATGTTTCACTAGGATGTTCAACAACCTTATATGCATCCTTTAGAGAGACTGTTTCATTCCCTGCACGTTGGATTTTTATTTTGCGATTTAGACCGGGCTTCTGAGTGCTTATCAATAGGGTCCCATCATTCCCAAAGATATAGACAGGCTCATGCATTTCAATTTTAATGCTTGCAGTCGTCTTGTCTTCGTTTGTAAATCGTCGATTTGTTGCATGCTGTGAAGGTTGTTGCTGGCTCGTAGGAGAATCGAAACAAAGATATCCATCATGAGTTGGCTTAAGATCATGATCAAATGCTATGATATCGATATAATCCCAAAGCAAAGAACTTACGATGATGGTTGAACGATCGGCCTTAAGTGTTTCCAGGATCGGGATCACCTGATAGGCTCCCTTGTTTGCAGTTTTTTTGTGTTTACGGGACAATTTGCTTAAAAGCTTCTTTAGCATACGAACCCCTCTCTTCTCTGATAGTAATCGCCAAATCAAGAACTAAAATAATTGGGCAGTCACCGATTTAAGCGACATGTCACGTCTTTTAATAGGTGACTGACCCCGTTTTCCCAGTAGTTTCGTCCCTAGTAGTTTGATGATGTGTTGACGTACAACTATGTACAGGCCTTTTTGTCATGACCTCGGGGAGTGTACTCTACCGTGCGCTTACGTCTGATCCTAGTCTAGCCTTGGCATCTTTAAGAACAGTGGCCGCCCACGCATTGTGGGGAAGCAAAGTAAGGGCATGCTCCGCACACAGAACGGCCCCATGATAGTCTCCAATCTTGAGCATAGCGCTAGCCTTCAGGATCCAGTCAGATGGCACATCAGGCTCTAGTCCAGCAGCCTTTGCATAGGCATGATGAGCTCTTCTCGGCTGATTATTCTCCGCATAGCGATTTCCCAAATTATGCCACGAAACCAGAAGTGAAGGATCAATCTCAATTGCCTTTTCGTAGCATTTTAGCCCCTCATCCTTTCGTTCAAGTGTTACTAGAGCTGCCCCCTTTCCATTCCACGCGCGTGCGAGTGTAGGATCAAGTGAAAGGGCTTCTTCATACAAAGGCAGTGCGCTTGCTGCGTGTGACTTGCCTATATTGCTTGGCCCGGCGGCATCTATGTGACATTTCGCAAGAGTCAGCCTTAGCAGACCGAGTGCCTTCGCGTCTACTTCTTCACTCTCACCAGGATGCCAGTTGGCCATAGCACGTATAGCTTCTTTGACAGCTGGAGAATCGTCATCTGCTCGCGTTCTGAGTTTCATATCTGAATCGATCTCACCCAAGATTTCCCCTCCCTTGGATAACGTCGTTACCGTGGTATCCACCTCCCACCACTGATCACCTGCAGCACTACCATCGGGCCAAACCATCGAAATTCCGTTATCTCTGAATCCGAATTCCACTTCAAACCCAATTCGCTGCAGGTAAAGCAGAAAACGATCTCGTACACTCACTTCTATTTCAGTATCCACGTTCTTCTCTCCTATCGACTGTGTCCCGATCTTCGTTGAACGTTAGTGTCCGTCCGAAATTGGAATACCGTCTTCATCGCCGCTCGGACGTTGTCACGTTGATCCTTGGGCAAGTAGTCCAGTACGACCTGCCTTCGATGAGGTCTCCTGGCTGATTTGGGATTCTCCCAAGACACGCCCAACTGCACGTCCCTATTCTAATGATTACTTAACACTTGTCAAATGAAGTACCGTATTGACCAGGGCTATCGCACGAACAATGAGCGAGGAAACTCGCGACAAGTTGAACTACTAGGGACGGCCCCTAGTTTCCTGTAACACATTACTAATCCAGTACTTAAAGCCACGCACTTTCCACCTAAGCTCTGATCGGCTTGATCACGGGGAGGCGATGTCACGATAACGCGGCGCTGGCCTGTGCCCTGTTCGGGGGTTGAAGTGTCGCTACGAGCAAGGCGGTCGTCGTTTCGCTCGGTCATAAGGGACTGAGGACACTGGCACGCCGCTGGAACCGGCGTTGCATCCGCTGGCTGGCTTGTCGATGAATAATGGGATGAATAATGGAATAATGGGAATAATGGTGACGAATAATGGTGACAGTCATCTATTTAAGCGCCATGTCACGTCCTTTAATAGGTGACTGTCCCCGCCCGTTTTCCGTTTTCTCGGGGAAGGATGAGGGACATGGTGGGGCAGGCTCCAACCTACTGGGCTATTCTACCGTTGTTTGCCTTGGCAAACAGATGAGCGTAGTCCGCGTTCGTGAATTCACAGGTGGCCGTAATGGTTGGCTGCGATGAAGATGTTTCGTCACAGTCTATGGTTATGAGCCAACCGAGACTACCTACACGGTGCGAATAACAGGAAGTCGCTATTGGTGTTCCGCCATTGAGGTGATCTTCTCTCTCCGGTGGTGCCTCGGTGCGATCGTGTGGCTTGTGAAGGAAGTAGCCCACAACAACGATTACGACGATGGCCGATATGAAACCTGCGACAAGCACTGAAGCTGCCATCATTAGCATGTCCATGGGGTCGACTCCCTCCCCAAAGCGTATCAGGTTCCATTTGTATCCCAAGAGGGCAGCTACGATCATTCCTGGAATTGCCGCCAGCAGAAACCAGAGGTAGTCGGCTGCATTGGCGGACAGCCCGATTCCAGCGATCCGGGCGTGGTGCTTGTTGCAGTAGGGTACTTCCGTTTTCAGTTTGCAGGAACCAGGCTTAGTCGTGACTTTGACATATGTATCCGGATCGGCACAGCAATACACGCACTTATCGGGATAGGAAAGGCCAATGTTCTTAGATCTGATAGTTACGTTAACCACCGTGGTCAGGGTTTGTCCCAGCCGCTGTTGAAGTATGGCGATGACACGCGCGTGCCCGCTCGTCTTGGCGTAAATCAGAGCGGTCGAGCCGTCACCGGAGCGTTTCGAAGGGTTTGCCCCAAGGTCAAGAAGGTCTTGAACTGCTTCGGCTCGGCCCTGCATTGCAGCAACATGAAGCGGTGTAAGCTTGTATGTATTATCTGTCGGCGCATCGATTTTGGCATTGACCTTTGCTAACGCTCGAACGTTGTCCGGCAGTCCTGTAGCGGCGAAATGAAGGGGGTGCATTCCGGACGAATCAGGGGCATTGGGATTTGCACCGTGTGCCACCAATAGCTCCAGTATTTCTGGAGACTTTGCGCCCCGACAAGCGGCTGCCATACAGATTAAAGGCAATCCATCATGTGTGGTGTTGGCAACCATCGGGTCCTCATCCAAGAGTCGACTGACTTCTTCTACATCCGAGCGTGCGACCGCCTGGCGGATGAGGTCGGTTCTCCTCGCTCTATCCCTACGAAGCTTGTTCTTCGCTGCGATGCGACCTATCAAGCCCATGTCTATCTTCTCCTGTCAGTCTCCTTCTCGGTCCAATCGTCACCTGTCACGCACCGATGATTGTACTAGCTCACCGGTAGGGAAACTACTAATAAATCTCGGGAGCGCGACCGCAAATCCCCGGATGCGAGGGCGGGTATTTAGCATACCAGAGCATACCAGCAATAATGGTGACAGTCACCTATTTAAGCGCCATGTCACGTCCTTTAATAGGTGACTGTCACCGTTTTTTACACCCAGAACCATGGGAACTGAATCGAGCCTGTGGTACCATAAGACATACAGCGTACGGGAGTACCATTTATGAAGCCATATGGGAAATCCCAGCTGTTTTCCCCCTCACCTTCTTACGAAGGGGAAAAACAGAACTGCGTTGGTCAAATTTACAGAAAGAATCTTACACCACCCACGAAATGTCGAATCTGCCGGAATATTGAAATTGAGATGAAATTATGTTATTATAAGACGTGAAGTTTGCAAGGAGTGTTTCGGTGAAGTGTGTGTGGAAAACCCCGGATAAAGCAATTGTGAATCACTAAATAGGAGGTAGAGCTATGAGAGTTTCCTGTATCCTTTTTCTGAGCGGTTTATTTCTGTGTGCGATATCACATCAGTCTGTTCTGATAGCAGCCGACCAATGGGATGTTGAAACGATTATTGATGGATATCGTGTTGGGAAATATATCTCACTTGAAATCATGTCATCCGGCGAGCCGGCGATTAGCTACTATGATTATTCGGATGGTGATCTGGAGTACAGTTGGTTTGAATCAGATCAATGGTGGACGGAGACCATTGATAGTGAAGGCGATGTTGGGGCGTATACAAGCCTGTTGTGTTTGCCAAACGGTCAACCGGCGGTTAGTTATATTGACAAGACGAATAGTGCCTTGAAATACGCCTGGTTTGACGGTGTTCAATGGCATTGTATTGTTGTGGATGAGGATGCTGCCAATGGATATACCTGTTTACGCCAATTGCCAAACGGGTATCTGGCAATCAGCTACGCTGGCGAAGATAGTATTAAGTATGCTTGGTATGATGGTGTGCAGTGGAATTCGACAAGTATTGACAGTGTTCCCATTAAGGGAGGACAAACGAGCATGACCATGGTCCATAGCAAACCCTTTATCACCTACTATGATGGGGCAAGCCAAGATTTAAAGGCTGCTCAATTGTTTGGCGAAATGCCAAATGATCCTAATCAATGGTCTGTCTATCCGTTAGACAGCGTAGGAAATGTAGGTTTCTATAATAGTGTTACAACATCGCTGGCCGGTGATCCCATGGTCTGTTATTACGATAGCACAAATAAGGATCTCAAGTACACTTGCCTTGAATCGAGTCCTTATGGGCTAAAGAGTTGGAGTTCACCCATCATTATTGATGCTGAAGGAACCACAGGTCAGTATTGCAGTATTGCCGTGGTTTCGGGTGCTGCGCATTCTTACCTGGTCGGAACACCCATTGTTAGTTATTTCCATAAAGCCACAGATCAATTGAGATTTGCGTGGTTTGACGGGATGCAATGGCAAATTCATGCAGTGGATTCGGCAGGATGGGTTGGCCGTTATACCTCTTTGAAGATTCTGGATTCTGGCGAACCGGCTGTTTGCTACAACTTACAGAGTCACGCAACATCGGTGCGATATGCGACTTTCTATGGATTTGGCTGGCGCACCGAAAATGTTCAAACAGCACAATTGGCAGGTCTCTACGTAAGTCTTGAAATTCTGAGTTCCGGAGACCCGGCGATGAGTTATCAAGATGTGACTAATGGTTATTTGAAGTACACTAGGTTTGATGGCCAAGTGTGGCAAACGGATACCATTTCTGATGCAGGGATTGCCGGTTACTGGACAAGCCTAGCGGAGGTTGGGGGACAGCCTGCGATCAGTTACCAAGAACACCATGGTGGCTGGAAGCTGAAATATGCATGGTATGACGGTGTAGAGTGGAAATCGGAGTATGTAGATACGAGTCCAGATTCTGGTTCTCAATCAAGTTTGGCAGTCAGCCATGTGGATCAGTTGCCGCGAATCAGCTATGTGGGTAATGACGATCTTCGCTATGCCTGGCATGATGGCGCTACTTGGCATGCTGGTATCGTTATCGATGGTGACGGCGATGTGGGGTATTATACAAGCCTTGCTTTTCTACCTTCTGGAAAACCTGCCATCAGCTATTGGGATAGGACGCACACGAATCTCAAGTATGCAGAACTTGAGGGGGACGACGAATCCAATCCAGACCACTGGAAAACCTACACCATTGATTCGGTTAAGAATGTGGGCGAATGGACAAGTCTTGCTGTTTGGGGCAATGAACCTGCAATCAGTTATTATGACAGTACTAATCATCACCTGAAATTTGCCTGGCGGGCGCGTGGTGCATGGCAAACCACAACCATTGATACGGGTGTCAATACCGGACAGTATACCAGCCTTGCGATGATCAACGGCAAACCAGCAGTGAGTTATAGAAGCAACGGCGATCTGAAATATATGGAATTCATCGGCCGTGATCCGGCAAATCCTCTGGATTGGAAAACCAGTCTTGTTGACACGGGAGATATCAAGTACGGCAGTTTAGCTTCTTATGGCGGTTATCCGGCAATTGCTTATTTTGATAATGCACATGGTGATTTGAAATTAGCCGTTGGCTCCGAAACAAACTAAACATCAACTTAGTCCTCAAGTGGACTGACTTTTTGTTTTAGAATAATCAACCACGCCCGTAGGACGTGGTATTAGGAACTACTAGGGACGGACCCTAGTTTCTTGTAACCCACTGCCTTTACAGCACTTACAGGCACATTACTATCGCATACGCTTTGATCGGCTTGATAATGGGGAGGCGATGTCACGATGACGCGGCGCTGGCCTGTGCCCTGTTCGGAGGTTGAAGTGTCGCTACGAGCGAGGCGGTCGTCGTTTCGCTCGGTCATAAGGGACAGAGGACACTGGCACGCCGCTGGAACCGGCGTTGCATCCGCTGGCTGGATTGTCGAAGCCTCTCCTATCATAGCTTCCCCGTACACGTCTGGATATAGGCTATCGCCAAGCCGGGGTGGGGTCAATGGTGTTTTTCTTGCGGGACAATCATGCGCCTGCCCGGGCAAGCGAAAGGGCAAGCACGGGCGAAAAGCCCCTACGGAAATCGTTGGGATTTTTCTTGACGCCGGGAGATAGTGTTCGTAATATACACAACGACAATGAATACTGAATCACAAATAACAAATCATCAATCCAGCCGGCGGGGCGGGACCGAGCGGGCGCGAGTCGCGCCGATGCCACGGGCTTTCCACCGGCCGGGCCACCCAGTCAGGGCGGCGCACCCCTCTTTTACGCAAAACGAACCCAATTTCGCCGTTTTTGGCCCAGAAACGCAGATCCAAAAGAAGAACAAACCCAAACAAACCCAATTCGAGCCGCGGCAATGGAACGACGCGATTGGGCGGACTCTTCTATGCAAAACAAAGCCAATTTGCCGGGTTTCGGGGCTGAAAACGGGGAAAACTAAAGGTCTGCGGTCCTTATCTGGGAGTTTCGGTGACGCTTTGCTGCATGGGCGGCCTCTCGGGACGTCCAGGGGAACGGATCGAGACGCTACAGGGTTGAATGGCGCTTGCCCGAAGCGTACAATCACCAGCCGAAGATAATGATCAAGCGACTTCTGGATCGAGCTATGACGGAGCCAGCCCCGACAAGCAGTTCGCCTTGTGCATTCAGAACACAGCAGTGTCCTCGATGGGGCCGCAGACCTCTAATCCCCACAGCAAGAAAGGCAGTCAACATGAATTCCAAACACAGCGCGATGAAGACTGTGATTCAGCGGGGATGGCTCACCATGGTGGTTCTTCTGGGGTTCTTCCCGTGCGACGGCTATGGTCAAACCGTCAAATTCGGGGTCATCGCCGATATCCACCAGGGCTACCTCAAGGATGTGGAGCAGCGCTTGCAGGTCTTTCTTGACAACGTCAAGCGGGAAGAGCAGGTGGATTTCATCATCCAATTGGGAGATTTCACCCTATACCCAACGAAGGCCAAGAGTGGGAGTTTCCTGAAGCTCTGGAACTCCTTCAAAGGGCCCAAATACCATGTGTTGGGAAACCACGATATGGATTGTGCCGACAAGGCCCAGGTTCGTGCTTTTTGGGGGATGCCTGCAAATTACTACGCTTTCGATTTGAAGGGCTTTCGGTTCATTGTGTTGGATGGCAATCACTTGAAAGAGAGTCCGGATGACTACCGAGATTACGAGAACAGTAACTACTACTCTCACAAAGGTCGGGGTCACTTCGGCCCCCAACAGGTGCAGTGGTTTAAGGAGCAACTGGCGTCTACGGATTTGCATGTCGTCAGTTTCAGCCATCAGAGGCTGTCCGACCGGGCGGATGGACCCGATATGAGAAAAGCCATTGACGATGCCAATGCCAAGGCAGGTTTCGGGAAGTTCGTTTTGAGTTTGAATGGTCACGGCCACCGCGATCTGACTGAAGTTGTCAAGCAGGTGCCCTATGTGGAGATCCCCACGGCGGCGCACAAATGGGACGGGAAACCCATCCCTTATACAACCGTGAGATTTGCTATTGTCACGTTAGATGCCAAGGGCACCGTTGAGATTGATGCGCGTTCCATTGCGTTTGAGTATCAGAACAAGGGCAAGGGTGAATCTGCGATAGGAGAGATGAAAGACAAATCCTTTCGCTTTGCGCCGAAGCCTTGATATGTCCGGGGAGACAGCCGGCAGGATGGGCTTGAGCCCATGGGGATTAACGCGGCCGGCGTTCTGGTCCTATCTGGGCGTGTGGTAGATGGGGATCTTGCCGTACATGTTGGGGTGCGTCACCTGCTGGATGATCTGTTGGCCCCGGGGACTGGTCGGCGCAACCCACGTGTCGCTCCCGGCACGTTTGATCAGCCGGCCCCGCGCCCAGGCCTTGAGATCGCTCCTGTCTGGGTTCAGCTCTTCGACATTCGCGTTGGGGTCGGGCCTTTCCAGAAACGCGATGAAACGCTCGGCCTCGTTCGGGTCCCTCAGGAAGCTATAGACGTGGGCCCTGACCCCGGCCGGTTCGCCATCGGGCCGCGGGCCGGAAGGCGCGTCGATCGGACCGACCTGCTTGCCGCTCGTTACGAACAGCTTGCCCGTATTGAGATCGTAGAACCACACTCTCTTGCTTTCTCGAAATGCCCGGCTGGGCGTCCTTCCCACGATCCGCGACACCACACCGGCCAGTAGGAGCGCCAAGAGCAACCCTATGACCCCGGCCACTTTGGGGTGGTCGCTGATCCAGTCTCTGATATGGAGGCGTTCGATCCGCTCACCGAGCCGTTCGAGCTTGTGACGGACCTCGTAGCTTAGCCAATCGGGAACCCGAAACATCAGGACTTCCTCGTCGTCACAGACAAACAGTGGGGTAAACCCCACCCTACCGGCCGGGGGCTAACGGAGATGGTCCTTTGCGTTGCCATGTCTTCTATCATACCGGCGCCTCCGCCTTCGAACAACGGGAAACCGGCCCGCCCCGTCCGGGAGCGGCCCCCGAGAAAATCCCCTAAATCGCCGAGATTTTCATTGACCACAATCACATTCAGTATATGATATCTATACAACTACATAGCGAGATCTAATTAGCGAGCAATGAATTCGGAGGAAACGTTCATGACGACCCAAGCAGTAATTTCGCCGGCGACGCGGCCACTGTGCTGCCGCGATTGCGTGTTCTGTCTCTGGAACCCATCGCTGTGGATGAGGACGATGGCCTCCGGGTTCCCGGTAGCCGGGCTGTGTGCGAACCATTCGGACACGCCGGGCCAGGTCCGTGAGATCCCACGGGGCGGGCCCTTTCGCAACTTCCGGCCCACACCGCGCCCGGCCGCCATCGAGCCTCTGGCACCGCCCGACGACACCGTACGCTATATCCCGCTGACACGAGGCCTGCACGTGATCGTAGACGCCAAAAACCACGAAGCCTTGAGCCAGTACAAATGGTCCGTCCACGACGCCGGCAAGGGCAAGACCCAGTACGCCGTCCGGGGCAGCAAGGGCCGCAAGCTCTTCATGCACCGCGAGATCATGAAGCCGCCACCCGGCCTAGTGGTCGATCACATCAACCGCAACGGCCTGGACAACCGCGAAGCCAACCTCCGCAACTGCACGCGCCTCCAGAACCTCCAGAACCGCTACTGGCACGCGGGCCGGTCCCAATACCGAGGCGTCTGTCCCCAGGGCGATAAGTGGATGGCAACGGTCGGCTACAACGGCGCAACGATCTACGTAGGCCTCTTCGACGACGAGATCGAAGCCGCCAAGGCCCGCGACCGCAAGGCCCACGAACTGGCCGGCGAGTTCGCCTACCTAAACTTCCCCAACGAAATCGAACCGTAGGATGGGCTTCAGCCCATGCTGTTCCTTCGACGTATTCATCCGCATGGGCTAAAGTCCATCCTACACCTGGTTGCCACCTCCGGCCCCGAGTCCTCGCCCTTTTTTCGCATTTTCCTGTCCACATTCCCCCGCCGAGATTGGCCTTCTTATACATGAACGTGGTGGGGAGCGGGGAAGGTATGTGCCTACAGAGGCCGGAGGCTGTCCGCGTTGTCCCCCGTTTTCCTTACCGCCTTATCCAATCTGCTTCGAACGTGCAATGACGGATCGTAGCCAACCCCTGCTCTCGATAAGAGTAGGTCAAATGCAGGATACCATCATCTGCCTGGATGAGTGATGGGTAGGCAAACGATTTCTCCCGAGCATCCGACCGGCCCACATGCCGTTTCCAATTCCACGTCTCGCCTTCATCGTCGGAGAGCGCCACGGCCAGGCGGTGGCGACCCTCTTCCGTATCGTTGAAGACCATGACCCAACGGCCATCTTGCAGGGCGATCACCTCAAGACTCGAACCGGGGTTCGGGATCTCCGTATCGATGGCCGGCGACCACGATTCCCCGTCATCCGTTGACGTACTTATCAGCACACGATACGGAGCATTGCCGCTGTCCCGCATGTAGGCTACGAGTGCTCCGCTGCGCTTCCGAACGATGGTTGGCTGGATCGGCCCCAGACCCACGATGGGCTTGCTGGCGCGCCAATGTTTGCCACTATCGTCACTGATGGCCACCAAGCCTACGTTGTATCCGTCCGAGTACAGCGGCAGCAGGATTCGCCCGCTGGGCAAGACGGTGGGGTGTGTCCGCGTCATCCAGCCGGTCTGCCGTTTCGCCTTGTCGCCGGCCGCTTCCAGGATCATCGTCGAATACAACGGCGCATACTCGGCCCACATCGGCTCTTCGGTGATCAGTTCCTTGAACGCCGCTTCGATCGTCTCTGCAAAGACCTCCCCCGGCTTCAACAGGACGATGTCTTGCCAGCCCCATGTCGGTGGCCCGGCCCGCTGGTAGTCTGTAGAGACACGATATTTCAAGATCGAATGCTGCCATCCGTGCGCGGGGACGACAATCCAGAACAACCATAGGCGTTCCTGCTGATCGATGAAGAGAACCGGATTGCAGTCCGGGAAGCCTGGCGTATCGGCCATCGGAAAGACAGCGCTCCACGTCTGGCTATCTCGGCTCCACCGCGCCCCCTGTATCACCACATCATCGGCCGTTCGTTCCCCCGAGCCATGAAACCAGCAAGCGAGCAGATCGCCATTGGGACATTCGACAATACTGCTCGAGTGTACATGCTTTCCCTGCAGCCCGAAGATGGGACGATCTTGCATGCCAGCCGCAGCGCACATCTGGATGGGAAGGCCCATACCGACGAGTAGAACAATTGCGAATTTCATAATCGTCCTTTACCTAAAACATAGCAGTACATCACAGCCGGACGCTCGATCCCGCAGCCGAAGCCACAGGACAGGCGCCGCCCGCCGATCGTCTCGGCCTCCCGGCACCCACCGCGAGAGAAGTATACCATACCCCGCTAGTTCTTTCGGCCCTTTTTGTGATTCTTCCACCCACATTCGCCCCGCCAGATTCGCCTTCTTGTACATGAACGTGGTGGGGAGTGGGGAATGTATGCGCCTAGAGAGGCCGGAGGCGGTGGGCCGCAGACCCTAGGCTGTGAACGGTAGACTGTAAACTGTAGGCTGTAGACCCTCAATGCCCTGCCTTTTCTCCCATGCCGTCACTATTTCCTTGAGACATTGAAGCTGTCCGGCCACTTTTTTTGTTTGGTCTTTGAGATCCAAGAGGTGGAGAGGTTTTGGTCGGTTCTTCTGCTGCCATGGCCGGTTCGGCGCGTTATATTGAGGGTCATGATGAAGCGGCAGCGGATCACCCTGGGCAGCTACTTGTGTCACGTTCCGAACTGGGCCAGCGGGCAGTGGCGGATATTCCCAAAGGCCGGCGACTGCCTCACCTGCGCGCAGATCCCGGCCGAGAAAAGAGGACCCCAGACCTTTAATTCCCTTAATCCCCCAGGGAAGTGGGTCAGTTTGAAAGGAAGAAAAATGAGCCACATTGAAAACGAGTTGCGTCGATGCAAGACCAAACTGCGCAAAGCAAGCGGGGACAAATACGCAAATCTCTACGCCATTCAGCAATCGCTGGAATGGGCGATAGACCCGATGAGTTATGCGTCTCCAGTTGACACCGTTGTAGCTGAGAAGATTGGTGCTATGGACACTCCGGTAGACTCAAAAGGTTGTTCGGCTGCTCCCCATCTGCCTCAGTCTTGATGTATTTGTTGCCATAGCGGCTCGTAGCCACGATGACGTTGACGGCTTTGCCCTGGACGGATACATAGAAACTGTACTTGCCTGTTTCTATGCCCTGGATAGCTGTTTCCTGGGTTAGCTTCCATCGTCCTCCGTCAGGGTTTGTTCCACCAATATTCTTGATTTTTTCGTGGGCATTGTTCCGATCAGACTTGTTAATGCATTGCACTTGGGTAGCCATTATGCCGTCTCCCTGAATAAGTGAGTCAATTGGTTCGCCAAGGTGCTAAATCGCAGTCTCTTGTACGTGTCTTCGGCAAGACTGGATGGGAAACTCCACCTTTTAAAAGGTGATAGCGCAACAATTAAGCCATTTGCTCTTTGACAATTACAGACGAGCGAACTACTTTTGTCACGGTACGTATATGCTTGAGCGGTCAAAAAGATTAATGTTGACAAATCATCTAACCGATGTATGATAATACTATGGCGAAACGTCAGAAGAAACGTGCGGATCTGAATGAGCTTGCCAAATCCATCGTAGACCAAACCACGGATGAAGAGTTGCAGAAGAAAGCCCTTGAGGAAGGGAAGAATCCTGCTGCTGTCATGCTAGGAAGACTTGGTGGTCTTAAAGGTGGGAAGGCACGAGCACAGAATCTGTCTGCTGAAAGGCGTAGCGAGATTGCCAAGAAAGCCGCAGTGGCGCGATGGCGCAATCATGTGGCCGACGAAGGTTAAGGGAGAACAGATATGGCTGCTCCAGTACCAGGGGACGCCAACAAATTCATCGAGCAGCAATTAGATGAGCGTATTGGCGCAATTGAAGCGTTGTTCGAGGCAGATGGCTTGTCATTTTCAGGTCCTATTCTTTTTGGCGTAGATGACCTGTTGCGCATTTCGCTAGAACGCCTGAAAAGCGCTTCACCCAAAGATAGATTGGTGGTTGTCTTGACAACTACTGGGGGTTTTATTGAGGTTGTGCAACGCATCGTTGACAGCATAAGACACCACTACAAGACGGTCTTGTTTGTAGTTCCAAACTACGCATATTCTGCCGGGACTGTATTGGTGATGTCTGGCGATAAAATCTATATGGATTACTACGCCCGCCTAGGCCCTATTGACCCGCAATCTGAGAAGCAAGACGGAAAGATGGTCCCGGCGCTTGGGTATTTGGAACAATATGCCCGGCTTATCAGGAAGGCGCAAAAGGGTAAGATAACGGCTGCCGAAGTACAGGTCCTCCTAACCGGCTTTGACCAAGCAGAGTTGTATCAGTACGAGCAGACCCGAGAGTTATCGATAGCCCTTCTAAAGGAGTGGCTCGTTAACTATAAATTCAAGGATTGGAAGAAAACCGAAACGCGCAAGAAGGTAGTCACAAAGCAAATGCGCACGTCTCGGGCAGGACAAATCGCACGCTCATTGAACAATACAAAGAAGTGGCATGTTCATGGCCACGGTATTTCTATGGCAGTGCTCCAAAGGGATTTGAAAGTGAAGATTGACGACTTCGGCGCTAACAAAGAGTTTGATAGCAGGATTAGGGGATACTATGATCTGTTGAATGATTATATGTTGCGAAGAACACATAGAGGTGTCGTGCATACCAAAGGTTCATACCAACCGTTCATGTAGGAGGCAGAATCATGGCTAAACACATGACGCTTGACGAAATACTAAAAACAAATCCAGATGTTTCTGCCAAGCAAATTGAACAAGGCATTGCCCTGGCTAAAGAGCTACAGAAAATGGGCGTTCAACGCAAGGAGTACGAATTAGCTTCTCCGTTCTTGCGAAGGCGGCCTAATACCAGCCCTGAAGAAAAACTGGACCCTCGCACCATAAATCTTACGGCCAACAGGAGATAAGTTTTTCTAGGGTGTCTAATTTCCTTCTTGACTTTCCTTGACCGGTCAAGCATAATAGTCAGTATGAATAAGCTGACTAGCGAAAAGCGTGTCCGTGTCATAGCAGCCTTGGTAGAAGGCAATTCCATCCGCTCCACTGTCCGCATGACAGGTGTTGCTAAGAACACCGTCGTCAAATTACTTCGGGATGTGGGCCAAGTCTGTTCTGACTACCAAGACAAGGTGATGGTGGACTTGCCTTGTAAGCGTGTCCAAGTGGACGAGATTTGGTCATTCTGCTATGCGAAGCAGAAGAACGTTCCGGCAGAGTATCAGGGCAAGTTTGGCTATGGTGACGTGTGGACGTGGACAGCCATAGACGCTGATACCAAGCTGGTTCCTACGTGGCTTGTTGGTGGCCGTGATGCAGGGTGGGGCAAGCTGTTCATCGAAGACTTGGCATGGCGTCTCAGAAATCGAATCCAGTTGACGAGCGACGGGCACAAGGCGTATCTCTCTGCTGTTGACAATGCGTTCGGCAACAAGGTTGACTATGCCACGCTCGTCAAGCTCTATGGTCCGGACAAGAAGGAAGTGCAGCACCGATACAGCCCTAGTAAGGTGACGGGGTGTCAACTGGCCGTTATCAAGGGCAATCCAGATCCACGACATATCTCCACGTCATATGTCGAACGGCAGAACCTAACCATGCGAATGCAGATGCGCCGGTTCACCCGATTGACTAACGGATTCAGCAAGAAGGTCGAAAACCTGGACCACGCTGTAGCCCTGCACTTCATGCACTACAACTTCTGCCGGATTCACAGTAGCTTGAAAGTAACGCCAGCGATGGAAGCAGGTGTGAGCGATCGATTGTGGGCAATCGAAGACGTCGTTGGCTTGTTGGAAAAAAGCGAGAGTTCAAACTGACCCACTACCTCCCCCAGACACAAGGCGCAATTACGTACTTCTACGTATAGACACGTATTGGGGGCACTTCCTATACTAAAAGGTTACCGTGAGGATGTTGTCGCTCCCGGTGTTTTGAGTGGGGTGAAATGAGAATGAATGGAGGAGGATGAGATGAGTAGAGGAGAGCAGTTTCAGCGCAGAGACAGGGGGAGGTCGCCCGGTGTGAGGTATGGTCCAGCCTCAAGACTGCGCCTGGCCGTGTTCGTGGCCGTTGCCGTGGTGATGTTGCAGGGCGTTTCCGCGCAGGCGGATTTCACCGGTGCCCCAGGCCTGCTAATCACAGGCAGCGTAGGATACGATGCGCCGGACGTCTTTGGCTCACCTGCGGTTTCCGGCAACTTCTCAAAGACTGTGGGGGGCTCTACGGCTATGAGTACCTTCAATGCCACCAGCGTCACAAGCGGTGTAAACCCGCAGTCGGGAGAGCTGACTCTTATCGACGAAGGTTTCAGCATGTCCTCAAATGTATCCGGCACTTACGAATCAGAGATCACTGCGTTGGCCTTTGATCTTAGCATGAATTTTAGCAACAGCGCGGCCCTTCCTTACATCGTCACCGTTGGTCTAGCTTTCTCCAACAGCGCTAATGCAGATGGGGCGGACGCCTATGCAGATTCTGAGTTTACTCTTGACGACCCGGGCGACGAGATCTTCTTCACGCAGCTGATCTCCGATACGGTTAATGGAGATGAGGTAGCTGGTGATCCCACGGACCCGGTGACTTTCGGTGCACCGTTGTCGGAGTCCGGGAGCACATCCTTCGACATTCTTCTCGCAGCCGGTACTGGAAGCTCTTCGTTGGTTGGGGAGTACGTCCTGAATGGTGGGGTCTATGATGATCCAGGTCTTTTTGGAAGCACGTTCAGCGCCAGCCTCACCATACTCGATGTCCAAGCGGTTCCCGTTCCAGGGGCGGCGCTGCTGGGCGTCATTGGGTTGGGCTACGCCGGGCGACTGCTGCGGCGTCGCAAGGATCTCAGCTAAGGACGAAGGACTTGGCTGCCGTTGTTACTCTCAAGGAAAGGATGAGGAGATGTTTGGAAAAGGATCAAAGGCGTTCAGGTCTACCGTTCTTGTTGCGCTGGCTCTCGTCATGGCCGGCGGGCCCATCGCATCGGCATCCGAGCCGTTTCTCGGCGAGATCAAGATCATCGGATTCAACTACGCGCCGCGCGGCTGGGCGTATTGTCAAGGCCAATTGCTATCCATCAGTCAGAACCAGGCCTTGTACGCCCTGCTTGGCACCACCTATGGCGGGGACGGACGGACCAGTTTCGGCCTTCCGGACCTGCGTGGTCGTGTTCCGGTCGGTGCGGGACGAGGAGCCGGACTGTGGAATTACTCCTTGGGTCACAGGGGTGGGCAGGAAATGGTCACCCTAGACGCCAACCAATTGCCCAATCACACTCACCAAGCAAACGCATACGGCTATTCTGGGAGCGGCAACGAAGAAGGCCCCGGCGACAATGTATGGGCCCAGAAGAACCGGGACGACGACTACTCGTCGCAGGCTCCGAATGTGATGATGGCTGCCGCTGCCATCGACGTCCTCCCTGCGGGAGGAGGCCAATCGCATGAGAACAGGCAACCGTATCTGGCAGTGAATTTTGTGATCGCCCTGCAGGGAATTTTCCCAGCTCGTGACTGATCGTTGACTGTAGTGATTGCTGTTGGCCAAGATACCTAGATGCCAGGAAAGCCGGACGTTCGCGTCCGGCTTTTTTGTGCGTCGAGGGCTGGAGCATCCAGCAAGGTCGAGGATGCGCAGACGTTGATACCGAATTCCTCTGTTCGGTCCATTGCTCGGAACTCCTAAGTGGGAGAGAATCGATGAAACGCGTTCGCTTGCTCGTTGTTGTACTGACTGTTCTGTCCGCCTACAACTCGGTCGAGGCAAAACGGGGCCTGTCGGCTGATTTGAGGAAGGGGCAGAAGGCACTGGCGGCAGGCGAGTACGAAGAGGCGTTCGCCGAGTATACGAAGGCGGCCGCTGACGGCAATGCACTGGCCCAGTTCACGGTGGGTCTGTTCTATCAGAACGGTTGGGGACGACCCGCGGAACCGGGCACGGCCTACAGTTGGTTCGAAAAAGCGGCCTTAGGAGGCATCCCGGGCGCTCAGCATCTGGTGGGCGATTACCTGGTCGCCGGCGTCCACTGCAAGGCCGACCCGGCGAAAGCTGCCCTCTGGTACGAGAAAGCGGCATCGCTCGGACACCATGTTTCACTGTGTTCGCTGGCGGAGCTCTACATGACAGGAACGGGGGTGAAGAAGGACCCTGCCAAGGCTATCGCTCTTTGCCGTCAGGTCGCCGAGAAGGCTTCGCTTCCCGGGCAGGTTCGGCTGGGCCGGTTTTTTCTGGAGGGGGACGAGTCTATCCGGGACTACGCCAAGGCCCATCATTGGCTCGAGATGGCGGCAGGGAAGAATTCGCCGGAAGCCTTTTACTATCTGGGTTGATCTACCGTGATGGCCTGGGCAAGGCACAGACGCCGGAGGCGGCCCGGTATCTGTTCGAGAGCGCGGCGAGCCAGAAGCACGGACCGGCGTATTTGCCTACGGGCAAGCTCTACCTCGAAGCCCCGGTGGATCCGAACACCGGCAAACTGACCGCTCATGACCTCGCGAAGGCATATCTCTGGCTCTCGGCGGCAGCCCGACAGGCCAAAGATCCGAAAGATCGGGCACGGGTCAAGGACTTGCTGGCAAAGGTCAACCAAATCATGCCCACATCGTGGAAGCCGGAACTGGATGCAAAGGTGGACGCGCATTTCGCCGTAAAACCCTGAGACGATACTCTGGCTTCGAGGCTCCGCTCGCCTACACTCACTCGTTGTATTCCTGGGTCTGCATGGTCGGTTCCACCGCACACGCACCGGGCTCGATCTTGCTGACAGTCTTGCGGAGCGAGGCAGACTGTCATGTCTCCATGCAGACTCATCGATCGCTACGCTGCTGTCGCGTGCTCGCGATTGAATCACATCGCAGTGCCGGATGACTCCCTAAACGGTAAGAGAACTTGAGTATGTCACCTCCTTGAAGAGGGCGAGGGGACGGCAGAATTCTCGGCGTGGTCAAACCGGAGTCATACGCCTTCAGATAGTGGTTTCGAAAGACCTGTATGGTGGTAAAGAGCATAGGGGTATAGTGTCTCTCCAGCGGATCTGGGATCTGAACCGACGCCGCAGGCAAGCGGGTATTACCGCAACTGTTCCACATCTTGACCGTCTCTCGGCTTAGTTCAAAGACCCTCCCTAGAGGGATGCGATCCTTCTTGGAACGGCCACCTGCTTGTTGTGGTTCAACAAAGGTGAATTCCTTAGACGTGTCTACCAGATACGCATCGATGCGTATCGACTCAGGCACCAGGATCGTCTGCGGAGCCTGACGAAGAAGGTGGCGCGTGATAGCGACTTGCGGTTCTTTCTCCAGGCATGCGTTCATGATTTCCATGACTGTGACGTCTGGCGGTTCATCACGTAGGATTTGATAACGCTTTGCGTCTGTGATTTCGTACCGCCTCACGTATTGGGTCAGCCCGAAGGTCTTGACCACAGACCGGGCAGAGTCAATGGAGGGAGGATGAATATCAAGCAATGTGAATTCCACATCCTGCGGGGGGAACACTGTCATCGAAGGAATGGCGAGGACGGCATAGGGCCCACATCCGACGTATAGCACCCGGGTCGGTCGGCCCAAAGATCGATTCCGCGACGTCTGAATGGCAGTATGGAGGCCGCGGATGAAGACGACAGTTCGCACAAAGTCCTGAACGCACATTGCCGCCATGACAGGAGACAAAGCCAATCCATTCTCAGTGTGTGTTTCTCCGTCGGAGATGTCTCGGGAGGGATCGATTCGCACAGTTGCACAACTGTCCAGGAGCTGTGCAAGTTCGGCTACTTCCGCATACAAGGAATAGGGAGGATGGTGAGAATCGAGAATCTTCCGGGCCAGATGCCTCAACTGGTCCGGCCCAGGTTTTCTCTCGCTCGTATGGTCTTGGCGGCCCTCTTGAGTGTACCCAGTCATTGGATTGAGCAAGGTGGCGATCATCGCCAACATCACTACTGATGCTTTACAGAACCGTAGACACATGACGTTCCCCATTAACTCAGTTAGCGGTGCTCTTGCGATCTACAAGCTCGATTATAATGCAGGATACGGTGTGTTTTCAAGGACTCTTACTGTGGACTCGACCCCTATCGTTGGGAAATCTGGGTTGGACTGCCTTCTGCCTGCTGCGGATATACTCTAGGCACGGCTTTTCCACGACATGGTACGAGATGGAGGCGATCAGGATGGTTAGTATGAGCGCGACGCCGCCCAATAACGGCCAGTGTTCGACGGCATCCAGGCCCAGCCTTGTCATGGCGTGGTCCAAGTAGTTCAGACAAGGCACGTGGTATATGTAGAACCCGTATGAGACGGCGCCCAACTTGCGCATCAGGCACCCGCCGAGAACGCGCCGGCCAAACTGTGTGAACGGCGTGGTGAAGATGAGGATCGCTAACAGCAGGGGCACGACGGGAAGCCCGTAAGGGCTGTACGGCAGCGTCAGCCTTTCGTGCCATCCGGTGGCCAACAAGACCAGCGTACCGGGCAAGGCGATCCAGAAGGCAATTTCGCAGACGCACCGTCTCTTCCTGTTACCAACGTCCGATTGGCTGACACGAAGGGACAACCGTCCCATGGCCACACCGATAAGGAAGTGCGGCAGGTTGGCCAGGACCGAATGGCTGAGCACTGCCCCATGGGGACGAATCCACGTCAGCCAGGGACTGTAGGGCCAGGGGACGATACGTGATACAGACCGGATCAGCCCGTAATGCATCGCGTAGGCTACGACTGCTACCACGACGATTGTCAACAAAGGGCTCCGCCGGGAGATTCGGCGGGCCAGGAGGAGCAAGCCGGGCAAGAGCACATAGAACTGGGCTTCTACGGCGAGTGTCCAGAAAGGCGGGTTGATGCTGAAAATGGAGAACTCGGTGTAGTTGAACAAGAATGTGTAATGCAGGAGAATATCAACTTTGGCCTCGGGGACTCGCCAGAGACTGCCAAGCACGATCAAAATGGTCAAAGCCAGGTAGTAGGCCGGCAGAATGCGGGCGAGGCGCCGAAGGAGGTATCGCCTTGTGCTCGGAAGCGGTCTTTCCAATGCGATCGCTTTCCAAAACGGCAAGCTCAACAGGAAGCCGCTCAAAGAGAAGAAGAGAGACACCGCGTGATTACCATTGGCCAACAAGCGGTAGACACTGACCGGTCCGATCTCGTAATCAAGCTGGGTGATCTGGTTGAAATGCACCCCAAATACAGATAGGGCGGCAAGCGCACGCAAACCATCCAGCCCCGCCAGATGTTCCGCTTTCTGTGCTATTTCTGGTTTCATTATTCAGTCGAGATTGAAAACACGGGAGCTGAAAGAAGTTAATGGACAGCCACCTATTTGGCTCCGATGTCACGACCTGTAATCAGGTGGCTGTCCCCGTTTACCTCAGTTGAACCGGCGAATTCACATGTTAAGTGCAACACGGGTATAGAAGAGACATCGCGAGCCGGATCCGGTAGCTTGGAGTTGTTCACAGACTTCAAACTACGGAGAACTCGCGATGTCGTACACCCATCTTACCATGGACGAGCGAAATATCATCTATCGAATGCAGTTTCAGGGCTATCCCCAGGCCGAGATCGCCCGCTGCCTGGGCCGCCATCGAAGTACGATCAACCGCGAACTCAAGCGTAACACCAACGGTGCTGGTCGCTACGACCCGAGTAACGCTCAAACTCGGGCTCACGGCCGAAGGCGAGCCCATTTGCGGCGGCTCAAGACCGGTTGTCGCCCGCTCATGACCTACGTGGCCCAGCGTCTGATCGACTGCTGGTCGCCCGAACAGATCGCCGGGCGATTGGACGCGTGGGCTCCGGAGCCCCTGCGCGGCAAGGCGATCAGCCACACTACGATCTACCGTTGGATCTGGGCCGATCCGCAACGGGCCCAACAGTTCCGTCCCTTCTTGCGGATCGCCCGAAAACCCCGCCGTAAACCCTACGGCAAACCCTCACGTCAAGGCCAGATCCTGGGAAAACGATCCATCGAGGACCGACCCCGAGAGGCCAACGAACGGCGGCGGTTGGGCGATTGGGAAGGCGATACCGTCGTCGGCAAGGGCCGCAAGGGATTCCTCGTGACCTGTGTGGATCGCGCCAGCCGCTACCGGGTCGCGCGAAAGGTCGAGGCTTGTGCCTCCGCGCCAGTCGCCCGACAGCTTCAGCGGAGTCTCCGCAAGCGGCCCGCTGATAAACGGCACAGCCTCACGTTGGACAACGGTCGGGAGTTCGCGCGTCCGGCCGAACTCGAACGCAAGCTGGCCATGCCCGTCTACTTCGCCCATCCCTATCACTCCTGGGAGCGAGGCACCAACGAGAACACCAACGGCCTGCTGCGCCAGTATCTGCCCAAAGGCACGGATCTGACCCAAGTCACCGAGGCACAACTGCGAGCCCACGTCCGCCACTTGAACCACCGTCCGCGAAAGTGTCTCGGCTTCCGCAGCCCCTTCGAAGTCTTCCACCGCCTTCTGGATGCGCGACCCGCAGCGTTGGACCATCTCGCTCTTCTGCACGTCGCCGCTGACCTTGTTCTCGGAGATGAACTGGCTGTACTGCTGGATACTCAGCTTGTTGATGACCGAGTCCGGCATGAAATTCAATTGCCGCCGACCCGTGATCCCTACTTCTCCACAACCGACCAGCATGAAACTCACGCCCGCCAGCAGGATCAGAAGCGTTCTCTTCGCCGTATTCATGCCCATTCTCCCTTAGTCCTCGGCCAAAACCATACCCGAGCGGGCCGCCACCCTGCGATCGCCCGCATCTGCGCCCCTATTAAGCCTTCCAGACCGCCGCCACGCAACGCTTTTTCCCGAATCAGCACGTTCGCCTCCAAGCCCCAACCGCCCCGCCGCTGGACCCCCAGATTGGCTTTGAATTGGCTTTGCTTTCCCGCCCAATCCCCGTTTCCAGTCTGGAAACACCGAAAAGTGGCTTTGTTTCGCATAAAAGAGTACATCCCAGTCGTCCCCTCGCGCCCATGGATTTCTCGCCCTTTGATCGCCCCACAGAGATTCGCACCGCGCCGACCATAACCAAGCCGCCTCCCGAATTGACTAGTGATGATTGATTATTGATTTTGGTATCCATGTCTGTTTACTAGATTACATACTCCTCGGCGACATGTCAAGGGGAAATTCGCCCCTCCCTCGCTTCACCCTCCACGAAAATCCCGTTTGCGTCCCACCCGCCCTTGGCCTACAATGGGACTATGGGTCTCTGGGAGGCGGAGAGAAATCGCGTTCGACAGTCTTCCGAGACGAATCGGTGTGCGAGGTGCATCCTACGAGACTACGCGGAATAATCTGATTGGTGTTCGGTGCAAGCGATGAACTGCCTCTTCTGTAAGAAAGATGCGACGGGATCACGATCCGTTGAACATGTGATTCCCGAATCAATCGGCAACACCGAGCATACGCTCCCCCCTGGAGTGGTCTGTGATAAATGCAACAACTACTTTTCCGTAAAGGTAGAAGGACCTCTTCTCAATATGCCGTACTTCAGAGACTTGTGCTACCGCAGCAGGATCAAGAACAAAAAGGGTAACCCTCCGCGTGTTCAAGGAATTCACCGTCAGAGCTTACTTCCGGTCGATCTCTTCCCAGACATGGACGGTGACGGGGCTAGCATTGGCGCATCGCACCCTCATGATGAGAGACGATGGATTGCTTCCCTTCGCATGTCAAGCCGTGGAAGCCTTATCGTTCCGATTCCGACGGAGCCAGACGAACAACTTCTTTCTCGCTTCCTGGCCAAGGTTGCGATCGAAGCCCTGGCTCTCAGAGTTCTCAAGATAGAAGGCGGGATTCGCGAGATTATCCAGAAAAAGGAACTTGACCCGCTGCGAGATTACGCTCGGCGAAATGTCGGTGTCAGTTTCTGGCCGTTCCACAGGAGGGCGCTCTATCCACCCGACTTCCTCTTCACCGAATTGGAATCCGCGCCATATGAAGTGCTTCACGAGTGGACGTTCCTGTATACAACAAGCTGGGAACTCTACTTGATCCTTGCCCTATTCGGAACGGAGTATGCATTGAACTTGGGTGGCCCTGAAATTGACGGATACAAGGCTTGGCTTGTAGATAACTCTCAGCAAAGCCCGTTGTATCCGCGCGGTCTGCAGGCCACGGAACAACACCTTCCACCCGACATTGAATAGCCACGCGGACGCGACCATCCTGCGCGGATGAAGGCAGTGCCATAGCGACTGCCTCGGCGAATAGAGATGTAGAGTGGAATTCCAGGGACCCCTTGCTTGTTTCGGTCTTGAATCAAGTATAGTGCCCCGAGATATGACGGAGATAAGCGATGGACGATCGATCATTGGTAACGCGTCTGCTCGAAATCGGTATCGCGGCACGTCGGAGCAATCCTGACGCATATGCAAGACCAGCCAATGATGCCAATCTTAAAGGTATCGGTGCTGCGACAATCGCGAACTGGCTTGAGGAACTGGGGCGCCATCGACTGATCGGTGAAGTCCGACCGTGCTTCACGAGTTCGGGTGCCGGTTTTGAGTTCCAGGTCACTGACGAGGGCGTGGAATTGGTCTCGGACGCGGGCAAGTTCAATAAATGGCTAAACACGATTGTGCAACCCACCCTTGAGTTCGACGTGTTCATCAGCTATGCAGCGGGAGATTCAGCAATCGCCAACGAGTTGCGAGATGACCTCAAAAGCAAAGGCCTTAAGTGCTTCATGGCGGAGAAGGATATCCAGGTAGCAACGGAATGGCAGGATTCGATCCGTGAGGCCTTACTTGGCTCGAAACGGATTTTGGTATTGCTCACACCGCTGTCGATCAACCGCCCTTGGGTACTGATGGAAACTGGTGCCGCGTGGGCTTTGGACAAAGCGCTGATTCCGGCAATCTCCCATGTTGCCGCAAGTGAATTGCTTGATCCGATCCGGCGGTATCAAGGGCGAGTGATTGAAACAACGGCTCAGAGACAGGCGCTGGTGAATGAACTCGCCGGCACATAACACCTGGGATAACGGGGACAGTTTTGTAGCGACTGTCCCCCGGCAGATCCGGGGCGATGGTAAGGAGCTTCATTTGCTGCACATTTTCATAGATGCTGATGCGTGCCCCGTCAAGAAAGAGGTGTACCGGGTGGCGGGTCGATGCGGCCTGGATGTCACGCTGGTGGCCAACGCCTGGATGCGCGTTCCAAACGAGCCGTGGATTACGTTGGAGGTGGTGGGCGAAGGTTTCGACGCGGCCGATGATTGGATTGTCGAGCACGTGCAGTCCGACGACATCGTGATCACCGCCGACATCCCCCTGGCGGACCGCTGTCTGAAGGCGGGCGCCCGGGTCATCGGCTCGACGGGCAAGCCGTTCACCGAGGACAACATCGGCTCGGCCGTCGCGACGCGGGATCTGTTGTCGGACCTTCGCGAGGCGGGCGAGATAACGGGCGGACCTCCCCCGCTTACGAAGCGAGACCGATCGCAATTTCTGCAACAACTCGACGCCACGATTCAATCCATCCGTCGCAAGCACGCCGTTTAGTCCCACCTGACCAATGCCGAATGATGCTCGGTGAACGGTAGAAATGGTGTGCGACAGCGGATTGGCCCTGGTAGACTGATGGTGGATCTCTGGGCGATGGGCCTTGCCGGCACGGGGTATGGGGACAACGTCCCCAGGATCTGGAACGCGATCGTGCTACTGGTAGCTAGTGACTGTCACCTCCGACCATATTGCACTTCGCAAGTTAATACGCCCATCAGAGGATTCTGTTATGAGACCGTTGGAACCGAGCAAGACGTGGCCGTCAGCCATCCTGGCGGTATTGCTGTTGACGGGCGTCTTGGCGTATGGCGGCAGCAAGAACGGAAAGCGCTTTGCCGCAAGGCCCGGCGCCACAATGTGGGAATACGAAGAATGGTCCATCACCAATCCATCCTGGAGCGGTAACGAATATGATGTTGTCGCCACCGCTACTTTCACCCATGCCAATAGCGGTTCGGCGCACACCACCGAAATGTTCTATGCGGGCTCGAACACCTGGAAATTCCGTTTCACCGGCACCCGAACCGGTCGATGGACCTTCACCACCGCCAGCGCCGACCCGGAACTGAATGGCTATAGGGGGACAGTGACAGTCAAGCCCAATCCGGATCCAAAGATCAAAGGCTTTCTGACTCACGTGGGAAACAAGTTTGCCATTATGGACCGTGATGACACGGACTTGAAGCCCTACGTGTACCAGGTATACATGAACCAGCAGGACTACGAGCAGCAGTATAACCATTCGTCCCGGATTTGGGATGACCCCCTAAACAGAAAGCACCTGATCGAGCGCTACTGGAACGACACTGTCGACAACGGCTTTCAAGTCTACTTCGTCGCCATGTTCTACTCCTGGTTCAAAGGCGGCGCTCTGGACAGAAGGATGGTAAGCTCGGCCGATATGGCCGCACCCGACCCGGACGTATTCGAAGCTCTCGAATATGCCATCCAATATGCGCACCAACGGGGCGGACGCACCCACATCTGGGCCTGGGGCGACCAGGACCGTAGGCAGACCCCGAATCTCCTGCCCGGTGGCGTGCTGGGGAATGACCACAAACGCCTGATGCGTTATACGGCGGCCCGGCTCGGACCACTGCCCAGCTGGTGCATGAACTTCGGCTTTGACACCCTGGAACTGCCGAATCCCGAATCGACCACGAGCCAATGGGCGAATTACCTGAATAAGCGAATGGGCTGGAATCATATGCTTTGTGCTCGGGGCTGGAGAAGCAACGCCTTTGCCATCAATTCCTACGCCGGATTCAGCGGCCGCTATGAACTGACCACGACCAGGAATGGGCCTTCGGGATATGAGGAAATACGAGATGACGTGGAGAGCGACCGCTCGAAACCCCATCTTTACGAAGAGCGGCACACCTATAACAGATTCAGATACGTCGATCCAAGCACGTGCCAAGAGCCAGGGGACGGTCCGGACCAGTACGGCATGAGTGATGGGTATCCCTGCTGGCCGGTGAAGTTGAGCCCTGACGAGCAGCAACGGTTGAATGAAGACGGCAGCAGAAGGTTGATTTGGCGAGAACAAATGGCTGGAGGCATGGGCGGGTTTTTCGGGCATTTTTCCGTGAGATTTAACAGCTACGGCCCTTTCAGCCAAAACTGTGGCTGTGGCTATCATCCCGACGATCTGAAGCGGGCCTTCCGCTGCTTCAGAGACTTCTGGGCGAAGGACCGCTTCATGTTCGACATGGTCGTCGACGTGGGGCGCGTCCGTAACGGCACCGGGTATTGCCTGCGCACCAAGGATTGTGAAAACTTCGTATTCTTCATAGAGAATGCCAGCGGCGTCGAGATCAATCTCGACGGTATGCCCGGCCCTCGGCAGGTAATCGTGCTGGATGCGAAAAAGGAATACAGCGAAATCGGCAAGGGCCGCATGTCCGCGGGTTGGCGAACGATTGATCTCGGCTACGCTTCGGATTGGGCGATTGCGGTCGGACGGTTCGAACGGTAATGGCCTCCGTCACCGAAGAGGGGACAAATAAAAAGCCTTGACTTAGGCGGCCGGCCGCCATTGACTACGTACTGCAGGACAGGCGGATTGATGGGCTCAGACAGGGAGAAACCATGGATATGCCAAAATGCGTGAAATGCGGAGAACCGTTTGAGAAGTGGGTGGAATACTGCCCGAGTTGTGCCGAGCCGATGGAGGGCTACTCCCGGCCGGCCGGGTTCTGGATACGGGTCGGGGCATATATAATCGATGGCCTGATTTTCATCCCCGTCGTTATTCTGAGTTTCTGGAATATGATGTCACTCAAGAGCACCGTCGTATTGGTCTTGATATATCTACCAGGGCTCTTCTACAAGCCCCTAATGGAAGCGTTCTGCGGGGCGACGCTAGGCAAGATGTCTTGTGGGCTCAGGGTCATCAACGCCAAGGGCAAGAGGCTTTCTCTGTTCTATGCCTACACCCGAGCCTTTCCCTTTCTCTTGGCATCCGGCGTGGAACTGGCGAGGCAACTGATCTTGTTCTCATCGGAACAGTTCCAAGCGGCCACCTCATGGATGGAAGCCAGCCAAGTGAAAACGGAGACTTTCCTGGACTTCGTCAGTCCACTGGTGAGTCTGCTCATATTGATCGACTGCGTGGTCGCGGCGTTCACCTTCAGAAAACGCGCGCTGCACGATATGCTGGCAGACTCTTTCTGCGTCTACAAAGAGCCTTAAGAGGAATCGGAGAGGCTAACCTCCCGTCGAACTCAGCGTAGCGACTGTCACCATTTCCGTTTTCTACGAATCGGCGTCCTGATTGCCAGGGACCCTGTTGACCCAAACTGCCACTCGGTGTAAAACTGTTTGCGAGATGTGTCCGTTAATGGAGCACTCGTAATTGTCACGGAACAACTCGTCGACTCCCGCTCTCGGCATCGCCTCGTGCGGCCAGGCGATCTGTGGCTCATCATGGACCCCGTTCGAGAGGTGATCGTTGGAAGTGAATGAAACCGCCGATTTGATTGTCAACTTCACTCCTACGGGCATGATTCCCACCAAGGCGATGACGCCCCATGTGCCGATCTCCGTCCAGGAGATTGTCGAGGATGTCCACCGCGCCGTCGAGATCGGCATTACCATGGTCCACCTGCATGCCCGCGACGAAGCCACGGGGCAGCCGAGCTACGAGGCGGGGATCTATGAGAGAATCATCGCGGCAATACGATCGTTTTCGAGGGATCTGATTGTTTGCGTGTCGTTGAGCGGCCGAAACTTCAAGACGTTCGGGCAGCGCAGCGAAGTCCTTCAGCTTGACGGCAATGTCAAACCTGACATGGGCAGCCTGACCCTGAGTTCGCTGAATTTCAACAGGGTCGCCAGCGTCAATGCGCCGGAGATGATCCAGGCGCTGGCCCGGGAGATGAAGGCGCGCGGCATTGCTCCCGAATTGGAGGCGTTCGATGCGGGGATGATCAACTATGCCCACTATCTCGAAAAGAAGCAGTTGATCTCGGCGCCATTCTACTTCAATCTCCTGTTGGGCAACATTGCGTGCGCCCAGGCGGATCTCCTGCACGCCGGGATGATGATTCGTGATCTGCCGCCGCGTTCCTACTGGTCCCTGGCCGGCATTGGCGACTTCCAACTCCCGATGAATTCCGTGGCCATCGCACTGGGTGGCGGCGTTCGGGTCGGGCTCGAAGACAACATTTACTACGACCAACGCCGCACGAAACTGGCCACGAACGCCGATCTGTTACGCCGCATCCACACGATTGCAGAGGCCAACGAACGACCGCTCATGACGTCTGCGAAGCTGCGGCGGAGACTGGAACTGGAGGCGGGCAACGGTCGATACGGCCAACGCCAAAACGGAAGTGGAACCCGAGAGGTTCCAGAGAACTGAAGTTGAGCGATATAGCGATTCGAAGCACACCAGACCAGAATGCCTTTTCGCTCACTGGTTATTTCCTTACCCTGTGCTGCTCGGCGACGTCCCGATGGATCCAATCGCCTCTCAACGCCAGGTGCAGACCGACCCGCGTGACCCAGAGTTGACCTTTCAAGATCGTCAACTGTTCCTCCGCAAAACGCCGCCTCATTCAGTCTTTAGAAAGCACCGCCTCAGATCCTCCAGAACCATGTACAGCGAGGGGACCAGGACAAGCGTAATGCACGTCGCGAACAGCACGCCAAACGCCAAACTGATAGCCATCGGGATCAGGAAGCGAGCCTGGAGGCTCCTCTCCGTAATCATCGGGAGCAGGCCCAGGAACGTGGTGAGCGTCGTCAGCATAATGGGGCGGAACCGCCGCGTCGCACAATCACGCAGGATTTGAGGCAGCGGAACGCCCTCGGTACGTTCCCGATTGATGAGATCGATCATAATGAGCGAGTCATTGACCACCACGCCGGCCAGCGCGACGATCCCGAACATGGACAGGATGCTCAGATTGAAGCCCATGACCAAATGGCCCACCGTCGCGCCGACGAGCCCGAAGGGAATCGCCGACATGACGATGGCGGGCTGGGCATAGCTGCGGAACTGGACCGCCAGCAAGCCATAGATTGCCAGCAGCGCGATAGCGAAATTGACCCACAGGCTGTCGAGCGAATCGTTTCGTTCCCGCTGTTCGCCGCCGAAGCGAAACTGAAGACCAGGGAACTCCTGGGCCAGACGGGGCAGAATGGAGGTGTTGAGTTCCGCATTGATCTCGCTGGCATTGGCGACCGCCTCATCCACATCGCCTGACACGCTGACCACGCGCCGCCGGTCAATCCGCTTGATCGTCGCATAGCCCCGGCCATAGTCCACCGCCGCGACCGTCTTGAACGGAATCTCCGCTCCGTCCGGCAGGCGAATCCGCATGCCCTCCACATCCGCCAGACTCCGGCGCTGCTGCTTGGGATACCGCACCATGACGCGGATATCATCCCGACCGCGCTGGATTCGCTGCGCTTCGTCGCCGTAGAATCCCTGGCGCACCTGTCGAGCCAGATCGGCCAGCGTCAAACCAAGAGTTCGGCCGGTATCACGCAGCGAGAGTTTCAGTTCCGCCTTTCCGGGCTCAAAGTCATCTGCAATGTCACTGACACCGGCGTAATTGCGGAGAACGGATTTGAATTCGTCGGATGCGGTCACGAGCACATCGAAATCCTGGTGCGACAGTTCGACCTCGATGGATTTCCCCATGTCGAGAACTTCCGAGTAGTACTCCAGAGACGAAACGCCCGCCATCTCGCCCACCCGCTCGCGCCAGGCGTTCTTAAGTTCGACGCTGGAAACGTCGCGCTGTTCGCCGCGCAGCAGTTCCACGTTGACCTCCGCCAGATGCGACTGGGCGCTTTGGCCCATATCGACCTGAACCGGGCCGCCGCGCCCCATCGTGGGCTGCGCTCCGACGGTGACGGAGATATGCTTCATCAGAGAAGGCTGATCCGGTCGTCCGCCGTCGTAATCCTCGATAACCTCCATGGCGGCCCGTTCGACCGTTTCGATGATCTCCCGTGTCTGCTCGACGGGTGTTCCCTGTGGCATCGCCAGCATGGCTACCATGTTGTCCGCTTCGACCGCGTCAAAGAAGACAAACTTGACATATCCGCCGGCCACACAGCCAAGCGTCGCCAGGAGCACCATGACGCCGGTAGCCAACGTGAGATACCGCCAGTGTACAGCCCTCTCTACGAACCGGGCGAACGGCCCCTCGACAAACGAGCGCAGCCTTCTGTCCGTCCCCTGGTTGACCTTGTCGGACAAACGCCGAAGGAGGCCGCGCCGAGCGGGGTCGCCTCCCGACAGATGGGCGGGGAGGATCAGCAGCGCCTCGACCAGTGAGAAGGACAACACACTGACCACGACAATCGGAAGCACTCTCAGAATCTTGCCCATGATCCCGGCCGTATAGGCCAACGGGATGAAAGCGAAAACCGTAGTCAGAACAGCCAGAGTCACCGGCATGGCCATTTCCCGCACACCCGCGATAGCCGCATCGACACGGCTCAGGCCACGCTGGCGATACGAGAAGATGTTCTCACCCACCACAATGGCATCGTCGACAACAAGCCCCAAGACCATGATGAAGGCAAAGAGACTCATCATGTTGATCGTGACACCGAAATACTGAATGAGCCAGAAGGCCCCCAAAAAGGAGATGGGAATCCCCATCGTGGTCCAGAACGCCAAACGAATGTTCAGAAAGAACGTCAGGCACAAGAAGACGAGAACCAATCCGATGTATCCGTTTCGTTTGAGAAGCCCGAGGCGATCTCTCAAAATCTGTGAGTCATCTTCCCAGAGCGCCAGGGAAATACCCTGAGGGAGATACCGCTTCTTCTGTCCGACGTACTGCTTGACCGTATTGGCGATATCCACGGCATCCTGTTCGCCGATTCGAGAGACCTGGATAAACACGGCCCGCTTGCCGTCGAACTTGGCGGACAGATCCACGTCCTCGAACGCGTCCTGCACAGAGGCGATGTCACCGAGCCGCACCTGGGTCCCATCGCTTCTCGTCAAAACGATGATGTCCTCAAACTCCCTGCCGCGATACCGCTGCCCCTTGGTCCGTACGAGAATCTCTCCACCGGCGGTCTTAACCGACCCCCCGGGAATGTCCAGCGAAGAGCGACTGACCGCCTGCGAAACCACGTCGAAACTCAGGTTGTACCGGCGCAGATTCTCCTCTGAGACCTCAATGGATATCTCAAAGGGACGCACGCCCGAAACGCTCGCCTGGCTGATGTTCTCCAAAGCCGTCAGGTCATCTCGGACCTCGTCGGCTAACGTCTTGAGCGCCGCCTCGGAAGCTTCGCCAAAAAGCACTACCGAGATCACCTTGTGCCGCGTCTTGATCTCGGTAATGGTCGGTTTCTCGGTCTCCTCCGGAAAGGTAATAATGGTGTCCACCTCGGCCTTGATGTCGTCGAGCACACGGGGCGTATCCGCGTACTCCTCCACCTCAACCAACGTCGAACCGCCCCCTTCCGAAGCCGTGGAGGTCATGCGCTTGACACCATCGACGCCGGCAATCGCCTCCTCGACCCGCACACAAACTCCATCCTCCACGTCATCCGGGGAGGCCCCGAGGTACGGTACGAAAATATTGATCATGTCGAGACTGAACTCGGGAAACACCTCCATCTTGGCGCCCAGAATGGACAGCAGACCCGCCGTGACAATCAGCAACATCAGCAAGTTCGCCGCCACGTGATTCGAGGCAAACCACGCCAGGATGCCCTTTCGCTCGCTCGGGGTTTCCACTTACTCTGTCCCCTTGGAATCGCTGTTCCCATCCCCTGCTTCGGCCGACCCTGCCTGCGATCCAGTCTCCGGGACCCGAACCGCCATCCCATCCACCACGGAATCCAGCGCACTGACGATGATCGAAGCGCCATCAGGAATCCCGGCCGTGACATACGCGAATTCCCCATCGGTCCGGACGATATCCAGCGACGTCATGTGCAAATGGCCGTCGTTGACCAGCCACACACCATTCTGTCCGTGAATAGCGTCCCGAGGCACCGCTATGGCGTTCTCCACCATCCTACCACTGATGAGGATCTTGACAAAAGCGCCCGGCAGCAACGGAGGCCTTCCATCGGCGCCCTCCAGCGGTTTTCGAACTTCGACAACCACCGGGACCATCCGTGACATTCGGTCCACCTGTCCCGTCGTTCGTGTGACCTGTCCCGCCCACTGGTGCGTGCGGCCTCCAAAGTCCGCCTGCACCTCCGCCTGGACGCGACGCCTTCCATTGTTGCCCTCGGGGAGCGAGATCGAGGTCTGTGAAATGTCGAACCAGGCCAAATCGTCATCCTCCAGCGGCACTTCAATCTCGAAAGCATCAATGCCATAAGCCGTCGCCAACGGTTGCCCCACACCGACATACTGGCCCAAATCCGCACTCTCACCGGCGATCAGCACGTCGAACGGCAAGGAAATCACCGTACGCTCCAGTCTCAGTTCCGCCGTGGCCAACTGGGCGTGGGCCGATTTAAAACCCGCCCTGGCCCGGCCGATCTGAGGTTCGCGCAGCACCAGCGGAGAACTGGGCTCGGTCTCCGGATGAAGCTGACGCCATTCCCGACGCGCCACATCTCCTTCGGCGATCTCTGTATCCAGCCTGACCTGGGCCTCCGCGACAGCCGCATCCGCCTGCCGCACCGCCAGTTCGTAGTCACGCGGATCGACCTGCACTATCTTCTCATTGGCGGGGATAATTCCGCCGGACTTGAGTTCGGAATGAATGAAGACAATCTTCCCGGACACCTCCGGTATGATCTCCACTTGCACCTTGGGACTCACCTCGCCATAACCCTGAATCACCATCTGGATGTCCTGGGCCCTGAGCGTGCGGACCTTCACGAGCGGGGCCACGACCTCCTGCTCAACCTGCTCGGGGGATTTGCGAAACTTGATGAAGGCGATAAGAATGGCTGCACCCAGCGCCAATACCACCAGAGTCAGAAGGGCCTGCAACAAATCTCGGCCTCGACTGACCTGACGCCCTCGATCCCGCCGATGACTCTCCGTCACTGTCTTCTGCATGGTCATTTCTTTACCATCTGCTTGTCAGTGCTTTCCTGATTGATCCAATCACCGCCCAACGCCAAGTGCAGACCGACCCGCGTGGCCCAGAGCTGGCCTTTCAAGATCGTCAACTGTTCCTCCGCAAGCCGCCGATTTCGTTCCGACTCGAGAACCGTCAGAATGCTCTCGACTCCCCGCTCGTAACGCCGTCGCGACAGTTCTTCGGCCGCCCGTGACTCCTGGCATTGGAGTTGGACATGCTTGAGTTGTTTTTGCAGCAGTCGTTCACTCGTCAAGGCGTCCTCAACTTCCTGCATCGCCTTGAGCACCACGCCGGCATAGTTGGCGGCCAGTTCCGCGTAGCGTGCCTTCGCCGCTCTGATCTGGGCGCGAATCTGCCCCCCCTTCCAGATAGGCGCCGCCAGGTTGGTGATGGCCGAGTAAACCTCAAAATCGCGGTCCCAGATGTCCTCCCATTGGGAACTGCTGGCCCCGTAGCTGCCGGTGAGCGTCAAATCGGGATAGAGTTGCGCCATGCTGGCCCCGATACGCTCGTTACCGGCCCGTAGCGAGAACTCGGCGGCTCTGATGTCCGGACGCCGATCCAACAACGCCGCGGGAACGCCCACCGGAAGCGCGTTCAGATCGGGCAGATCGGGCAACGTCTCGGGCAAATCCGCCGAGGCGCCGGGGCGCCGCCCCAGGAACACGTCCAGGGCGTGACGCGCGGTGGCCAGTGACAACTCCACGGCCGGCTCCTGGGCCCGCGCCGCTGCGAGACTCGCGCCGGCCAGCCGAACGTCGACCGGGCCAACCAAGCCCCCGCGATAGCGACGCTCGGTGATCTCAAAGGTCTGCTGACGACTCTCGATGGTGGCCCTGGCCAGCGCCAGCCGCCGCTGCGCCGTGGCAATGTCAATCCTCGCCTGGATCACGGTGGCCACAATCGAGTTGACCATCGCCTGCTGGTTCGCCTCGCTCGCCAGCATCTCCTCCCAGGCGGCTCGCTTGGACCGGCGCAGCTTGCCCCAGAAATCCACGAGGTAGGAAACCGAGATATTCTGAGACCAGGTCGTCGTCAACGAGCTGAATCCACCGCCGCCGAAGGCGTCCATCTCGTAAGCCGGCAGTCCCGTATTGATGTCCCTGATGATAATCGGCCCACCGCCGTCGCCCAGGTCGAAGTAGTTCTTGCTGCGGTTTCGATTGAGGCCATAGGACACATCAGGCAGGAGCCGGCCTCTGGCCTCGGCCAGGCCCGCCTGCGCCTGGAGCACTCGCGCCACCGAGGCCTTTAGATCATTGTTACCTTTCAGCGCCTCCGTAACCAGGTCCGCGATAACGGGATCTCCAAAGCGTTTCCACCAGCAATCCTTCAGTACAGGGTCATTGGCGTCTTGCCCACGAACATCAGCGTGCACAAACCGCTCGGCCGTCTCAGCAACCGTCTCCGGCCGCTCGTAATCCGGCCCCACCCGGCAACCGGCGAGCAGTGACAAGACGCCCAGGCTCAGTACGAGCGTCCACCTAACCACGGAGTTCATTCGCAATTTCCCCTTCCTTCGTTGTAGGCACGAATCCCCGCTGCCGAGAACTTGATAACGTGGTTCATCATCTCCTCAAGCTCCAACTGAAACGGGCCTGAACGCTCACCTCGCTCAAACGCCTCTTTCGCCACCACGATATGTATGAGTTGTCCCGCAATCGACAACATTGAGTGGCGTGCTTCGGTCTCCGTCAGCCATGGACAGATGCCCTGCAGGGCCTGGCCAAACGCACTCATCACCGGCAAAACCATCTCGTCCAGAAACATGGTGGGCGGAAGATGCGGGTCCATCATTTCCCGGAGCGTCAGACTCGCAAAGCGACACGCCGGTCCCCCTTCAACCATCGGCGCCAGGAAAGCTCCGGCATAGGAAACCAGCAGCGACTCCAACGGCGGCGGCGCAGCGCTCGACATGACCTTTTCAATGCTCACCAATCGAGCATCACGTATTAAGGTAAGCCGCCTTCGCCAGATCTCTACGTAGAGCTTGTCCTTGCTCCCAAAATAGTAATTGATCGAGGCGACGTTGCAGTCCGCGGCAGCCGCAATGTCACGAACGCTGGTCTCGTTAAAACCCCGTTGACAGAACAGGTCCTCACCGGCCTCCACCAGCCGATCCTGGACACTCCTGGCATCCGGGCTGCTCTCCATCTCTGGATCCAATGACGCCATAAGAAACCTCATAAACACGTGTTTGATACACTAGTTTGAAACAACTGTTTAAAAAGGTCAAGCACCTTCTCCCTCCCCTGGCGAACAGGCAGACACGATGAGGCACTAAGTCTTGTACTTACAGGCTCTTACGGTTATTCGATATCTTTCTCAGCCGCAGCACTGCCAAGCCCCCCCTCGACCGCCGCTCGGCCCGAGGACCGAGCCCATAGTCGGTGTCAGGATCAGCGTGTTCAGTCATCGCGACCCTCTATTAGGGGCCTAATCGCTACAGATCAGGGCCGAGACATCGGATGGTGTCACTGACCAGATAATTTGCGCAGAATTGCAGCAAAAACCGTTGACATCGCACGGGCAAAATCGCTATAGTGGCGATTCTTGTAAGATCTGGGGCCGTAGCTCAATTGGTTAGAGCGTCGGACTGTCGATCCGAAGGTTGAGGGTTCGAGTCCCTTCGGCCTCGCTCCGTAAGTTGAAGGCTGTCAAGCACTTGTGTTTGGCAGCCTTCTTGCATTTTCGTCCTCCAAGGGGGCGCGCAACAGATGCGCAACAGAACTGCCCTTGCGTGAAGCACCCGAAGCCGCCCGGGCGCGGCCTACCAGATCCCGCCTGGCCGCCAGATAGAATCTCTCCGTCGTCTCGATCTTGGCATGTCCGACGGCCCGTATCCTTAAGATATGCCATTCCCAGGTCTGCTTGCCTTCTCTCTTCCCCTCTGTGCCAGAATGGGTGAGACCGTTCCTTACCCTCGGATTCCCTTCGTACCGATAGCCATGTTCGCCTTGGCCGCAGCGCGGGCAAACGCGGGCTTCACACTCGACGGAGGGTAGCTACGTGTCATCCCGTTCAACCAGCTTGGGGTTCAGCGTGAGATGTAGTTCGCCCTTGGTTGGCGTCTCACTTCTCATGCGCCAGAGCAGCAGTTCAACTGCCTTCTGTCCCTGCTGATCAATACCAATGTCGATAGTGGGCGGGCGTGGACACAGCCCAGCCAGGTACGGGGCTTCGTTGTCAGCCGAAATGATAGCGATCTCGCGCCCGGGCTTCACACCGCGTTTTAACAATAGTCGATAGACCACTGCGGTCATCTTGTCCTGGGGCACAAACACCCCGGTAGGCTGTGGGGACAGTTCCAATAACTTGTCCACCAACACGGAGACTCTCCTGTCCAGCTCTCCGAGGTCCCTTGGTCTGACAGACCCTGGCTCTTCCGATTCCCGACCGCACAAGGCGGCATAGCAGCAATTACGGGCCCCTAGTGCATCACTAAGGCCAAACCAATTTGCACACATAAGGCATGCACACACAGAGTATTTGCCCCTCACCGATGCACTTTTGTGGTAGATTCTCATTAGGCGATCTCGCCGCGTGGCGGTACGAACCCGGGTCTTTGTTGACGCCAGTGGATACCAGAGATGAGACGTGGATTTACCTTGATCGAGTTGTTGGCGGGGGACAGGGATCGTATTCAGTCCCCTCGCCTCCGACGCTCAGACGGAAGTTGGTGTCCGAGACTTGATAACGAATGGCTGCGTCCACATTGTCAGGAGTAGTTGTGGTCTGGACCATCGGAAGGCCATGGTTCAGGCCGTGCGATGTGAGTTAGAGCAGATCGGTTTCTTCCAATGGGTCAAGGGCGACATCAAGATGAAGAGAGCGTATTGTCAAATCCGGCCGATGCCCGTGGGTAGGCGATTCGCGCAGTTTCTGGGCGCCGCATTCTGGATTGCGGCGCTGGCCGTGGTCACGTCGGCTCAGACCGAAGCCGCTGACGCTCCTGACGCCGGTCGAGGGTATGGAGGAGGCGCGGAGGGTACATCTTTATCCTACGTCTTCCGCACGGGCCGGGAGGTCGTTCGCGGGCACCAAGGCAAGGCGTACGCGCAATTCCGCGAGCAGAATGTCGTCGTAACGAACGCCGGGACAGTCGTCGTGATCTGCCAGGGACGCAACAAAAGTCGATGGTCGGATCGTTCCGGCCAGGATCTGCTTGTTAAGAGAAGTACAGATGGCGGCGAGACATGGAGCCAGGCCGAGTTGGTGGCCACGCACGGCCTGAAATCCATTTGCCCCAATGCGGCGGTGTACGATCGCCAGACCAACCGCATTCATGTGCTGTACAACCTGTTCATATGGGACTACACGCGCGTGCCGGAAGACGTCAAAGGCGAACTGGGCGACTTGCACTGCCGGCAGTTCGCCGTGACCAGCAATGACGAAGGGCGGAGTTGGTCGAAGCCGCACGACATCTCCGATATGGTCGATACCGAGGGCGCCGCAATGGTGGTTGGCTCGGGCGAGGGAATTCAGCTACAGCATGGACCCCATAGGGGGCGACTGCTCGTAGCCGGAGGGGACTTCAATAAGGGTAAGAAGGTGTTGTGCTATTACAGTGATAATCACGGCCAGACCTGGCGGCGCAGCAACGTCGTGCCATGGGATGGCAAGATGTCCTGGGCCAGCGAATCGAAAGTAGCTGAGTTGCCCGATGGTACTGTAGTGCTCAACAGCCGCACATTTGTGCGTGACGGCTCATCCGAACGATTGCGCACGCGCGCGTTCAGCCAGGATGGCGGTGTCACATGGTCCATGCTGGAAAACGATCCGGCCCTAAAGGCTGTCAGTTGCAACGGCTCGCTGATGACAGTCCGTCATCCCCAGGGCAACGACGGGACACTTCTGCTTTGCTCGGTCCCGGTCGGCCCGAAGCGAACACATGGCAACGTATATGTCAGCTTCGATGGAGGACAGACCTGGCCTCGTCAGAAGCTGCTGGTGCCAACGGCGTTCGCCTATTCGTCGCTGATCCAACTTCCCAATGGAGACATCGGCCTGTTCTACGAAGGACGTGACTATCAAACGATTGAACTGGTGCGATTTGAGTTGCGCTGGTTGCTGGATGAATGATACTCTGGATGAAGGAAGACTGACCGTGCACGCGATTCTGCGCATCATACTCATGCTGGCTGCGGCTCGTGTTGCCGCCTCCCCCACCATCGGACGGGCGGAAACACCTGCGGAACCGGCATTGACCCCCGTCTTTGAAAGCGGCAAGGACGGCTGGCCCGAATACCGTATTCCATCGCTGGTCACGACAAACCAGGGCGCGCTGCTGGCACTCTGCGAGGGTCGCCGCACGCTGTCAGATCATGCCGAGAATGACATCGTTCTCAAACGCAGTACAGACGGGGGCCGGACGTGGGGTGAGCTGATTATCGTGCACGAAGACGGTCGGAATGTGCTGGTCAATCCGTGCGCTGTGGTCCTGGGCTCGGGCCGCGTCCTGTTGATGTATCAGCGTTTCCCGGCCGGCTATCACGCCAGGGCGATCGGCAATCATGTCAAGAGGCTGGAGCCGGGGCTGAGTGGATCGAAAGTCTGCACGACCCTGGTGACGTGCAGCGACGATAACGGCAAGACCTGGAGCACGCCGCGCGATGTCACGAAAGGAACCAAGCGAGGGGCGCCGATTGTCTCTACGGCGACCGGGCCGGGCCGGGGTATCCAACTCCAGCGAGGCCCCCACAGCAGACGCATCCTCATGCCGACCAACGAGTCCTGGTGGGACGGAAAGCAGCGGTTCTTCAATGTGTACGCCTGCTTCAGTGACGACGAGGGGGTGACATGGACATGTGGGGGCCCGGCTCCCAACGGCTCGCCGGGCAACGGCAACGAAGTGCAGATGGTCGAGTTGGAGAACGGCTTTGTCATGCTCAACTGCCGCAGCATAGGCGGCAACCGGCTCCGCAAGATCGCCGTCAGTGATAATGGTGGGCAAACATGGTCGCCGCTGGTGGACGATTCGAATCTGCCCGAGCCGCAATGCATGGGGTCCGTGTTGCGATATGACTTCCCCGCAGATGGCAAGAGTGGAATCCTTTACGCCGGCCCGGGCACCGCACGGGGTCGACGCCTGGGCACAATCAAGATGAGCTATGACGACGGCAAGACCTGGCCGGTTGCCAGAGTCATCTACGAAGGCGGCTACGCCTACTCCTGTCTGACGAGGCTCAAAGACGGATCCGTGGGCCTGCTGTTTGAAAAGGATGGGTACAAGTCAATCGCGTTTGCGCGTTTCCCGCTCACCTGGCTGACCGACAGCCGGGATTGCCCATGAGAGGTGGATCGAGTCATGAATCAGGTGTACTTCAAGACACTGGCAAAGCAATACCATGATGAACTGTTCGAGCAGGTGATTCCGTTTTGGGAACGATACTCGATGGACGAATCGCAGGGTGGATACTTCACGTGCCTGGACCGCCGGGGAAGTGTCTTCGACACGGACAAGTTCCTCTGGCTTCAGGCCCGGGAAGTGTGGACGTTCTCCATGTTGTACAACCGGCAGGAAAAGAAGGCACGATGGCTCGATATAGCAGCCCACGGCGCCAAGTTCCTTATGCAGCACGGCAGGGACGCAGACGGGAACTGGTACTTTGCGTTGAATCAGCGAGGCAATCCTCTGGTCCAGCCGTATAACATTTTCAGCGATTGCTTCGCCGCGATGGCGTTGAGCCAGTATGCGCTGGCCAGTGGGGATGCGCAGGCCAAGGACGTCGCCCTGCAGACCGACCGGAACATCCTGCGCCGCCAGGACAATCCCAAAGGCAAGTATTCAAAGGTTGTGCCGGGCGCCCGGCCGCTCAAGTCGCTGGGACTGCCGATGATCCTGGCGAATCTCAGTCTCGAAATGGAGTGGATGCTTGAGCCGAACGTACTGCAGGATGCGTTGGACCAGTGCGTCGGCGCGGTCACGACCGAGTTCCTCGACGCTGATCGGGGGCTGCTATTTGAGAACATTTCGCCGGAGGGTTCGCACCCCGACTGCTTCGACGGACGCCTGATCAATCCGGGGCACGGCATCGAGGCGATGTGGTTCATTATGGATATCGCGCAGCGGCGACACGACGCCGATCTGACCGCCAAGGCCATCGATGTGATCCTGAACACGCTCGAATATGCGTGGGACAAAGACTACGGCGGGATCTTCTACTTCATGGACGCCCAGGGCAAACCGCCCCAACAACTGGAGTGGGACCAGAAGCTATGGTGGGTGCACCTGGAGGCCCTCGTCGCGCTGGCGATGGGATATGCAGCCACCGGATCGGAAGCGTGCGAGCAGTGGTTCCACAGAGTCCACGAGTATACGTGGAGTCATTTTTGAGATCCACAGTACGGCGGCGAATGGTTCGGATACCTCAACCGCCGCGGCGGACGACTCCTGGACCTCAAGGGCGGCAAGTGGAAGGGATGCTTCCATGTCCCCCGGGCTTTGTATTTGTGCTATCGGCAGTTCGCAGCGCTAGCGGAACACCTCTCTGATAGGGACGGGAATGAACGGTAGAGAACGGGTGGAATGCACGTTGGCACACCAAGAACCCGACCGGATTGCGATCTGCGACGCGTTTTGGGTGGATACCCTGGCGCGTTGGCGAACCGAAGGTCTGCCCGAAAGCGCGGTGCCGGAGGAGTACTTTGATTTCGACATCAGGATCATGGGCCTCGATGCGTCGCCGCGTTTCGAGCCGGAGTTGCTGCACGACGACGGCGAGATGATCACCCTGAGAGATCGTTTTGGCTACGTGGTGACAAAAAGCAAATTCAAATCCAGGACGATGAAATTCATCTGTCATCCGGTAACCAGCCGAAGCGACTGGCGCCATGTGAAAGAGCGATTCGTACTGACCGACGACGAACCGGCCAGGATAGACACCACGACCTTCCCCTTCCGTCTGGACCCCGGTCCGACGTGGGAGGTGGCAAGGCAGCGGAACCGAGCGCTTGGCGACAGGCAGAAGTACGTCCTTGCCTCCGCCTACGGCCCCCACGAGGCCATCCTGCGCCTGCGAGGCTTCGAGGCCACGCTCTACGAGTTGTGCGACAACCCGGAGCTGATTCGCGACATGGCTAAGACCTACACCGATTTTCTAATCCACGTCATTGAGCGGTGTTTGGCCGAGCAGATCGTTCTCGACGGTTTCTTCATGATTGAAGATCTGGCGGGCACCGGCGGCATGCTCTTTTCCCCCGATCAGTGGCGGGACCTGTTCAAGCCGTCCGTCAAGCGGATCGGCGCGTTCCTTAGAGAGAACCATCTCGCCTTTTGGATGCACTCTTGTGGCAACTCCGAAGTGATCTTCGAGGATTTGATCGAGTGCGGCGTGCAAGTGATCAATCCCCTCGAAGCCAAGTCGGGCCTGGACGTCAGAGCATTGAAGCGGCAATATGGAGATCGTCTGACGTTCTTCGGCAACATCGATGTCATCGCAATGGCCGGCGCCGCTGAGACACTGGAAGAGGAGATCAGAACGAAAGTAACGGCGGCCAGACAAAACGGCGGCTACATCTATCATTCCGACCATTCTGTCCCGCCCGAAGTGTCGTTCGAACGCTACCAACGAGTGATGAGCCTGGTCAGGCGATACGGAACGTTCGAAGCCAGCAGGCAGGAAAGGTGATAGACCGATGAACTCACGTGAGCGTCCGCTTCATCCATCTCATCACGGACAACCAAAGCCACGGCGTCCCAGCGCGAATCGAAACGTACGGCTTCAACGAAACGCCCCAGACAGACTAGCCATTCGGCCCAGCGCCATCGGTCTGCCGTGCACACCCGACACGACTGTCACGAACCACTGCATTACTTCGGCACCCGAGCTTTCATCCTCCGAAACTCTTCGTCCAAGGGTACTATGACTTCGCCGGAATGTGAATACCCGTCGCAACAGAACTCGTAAGCAATAGTCATATCAGGTACCCTCACACACGCTGGGTCCAAGCTGAACGATAGATACGTGACTGGCAACGTCGAACCAGGATAGACAACCTTGTCGACTCCACCAGCAAATGTCGTGCGCTTCTTTCGACCCTGACCGGAGAATGTTGTCACTTCCGCTAAACCCGTGAGCTGTCCGTGCGGATTGATCCGGAACGCCTGATTTTCGTATATGCTGATAGCTGGGTACAAAGCTATGCCAGCGCCGGAGTTTCTAATCCCAAACAACACTCGTAGCTCAACTCGGGTATGCGGACCAGTCGTGATTGCGCCCTGCTCTATTCGCCAGTCGAATTCGAGCTTTGGCTGGGGCCTTCGGCCGTATCGATCGGCCAACATGAACGATTCCATGGGGGAGAAACGAAGATCCGCTACGGAAATAGAACGTGTGTTGCTTTCCGGCGCGTGCCATATGTGGCTGTCCTTCACTCTTGGGCACAAAGGTAATCGCGTAACCCTTCTTATCTGAAGGCAAGTACTCAAGCAGAAGATGCTCTACACCGATGATGGCAGGCGAGACAACTTGCGGGGTCAGCCGCTGGAGGTCGGAGAGAAATAGATTCAATTTCGCGATGGGTTTTTCTTCTTTCGCAGAGTCGGGGTCATCTGGACCGTCAGATCTCGCATCCACTCCCCAAATGATGATTCCGACGTCTGAATTTACAAAACCGCTGAGTGCCTCCGCAAGCGTCTTTCGGTCAGATTTCGTCATCGGAGCAGAGTCCCTCTCAAGAGTCTTGAAGTCAAGGTGCGGCCCTTCCTGCCATTCTTCGGCAACAGCCTTCTTGATTAGGCTGGAACCCTCTCTCCTAAACCGCTCGAACAATTCCCTCACTGGATCCACTCGTCTCTCCATCGTGGTCATATCATGCATGGACTCTCATAACTGGCCCATCGCCCCCTTGCGCCAGCGCAACCGACTCCCAATCCTTGCTTCCATATCGGGTTCATTATCATCCGCCAGGGGACACCAAACAAGGGAAAAGCCACCTCATAGAACAGAGAAGGTGCACTTCACGTTTGTAGGTAGATTTCGCTGGCCCGTGCCTATGTTTGTCATTCCGACCGGAGGTCCGCCAGAGGCGGGCCGCAGCGGAGGAATCTAGCTGCGAATGGAGGGCGCCTTCATACCCTGACCAGATTTCTCCGTACGGGCTTTGCCCTTAGTCGAAATGACAAAGTCTGGCGCCGGGGTGCGTGAGACTCTACCTATCTAAAGACGAATCGCACCCACGGGGGCCGTATCGCCAAGATTTTTGTTGACGCCAAACTTACTGTTGTGTACTATGAATATAGAACACTATGAAGTATGCACAAACAATTGATAGTCAATCATCCATCATCAATCCCCGTACGGCTATGCTCAGCGAGATTCAAATCTCCTTGACCCATTCGAACGTCGCGCAGTTTTCGCGGCTTGGTGAGGGGGCCCGGCGTTGTCAATTGTGCGAAACAAAGCCAATTTCCGCCCTTTTGGGGCTGAAAATGCGGGTCGAGGCGAAAAACAAAGCCAATCAAAGCCAAATTGGGTCGGCGGCGATTGGGTCCGAGGGCGGGTCCCTGCCCCGGCGGTCTGGGCGGTTGTGGTGTCGTCAATTATGCGAAACGAACCCAATTTTCGCCATTTGGGGGCTGAAAAAAAGGATCGAGTCGAGAAACGAACCCAATCGAAGCCAATTTTCGGGGCCGGGAAGTCCACTCGCTTGCGGGGAGCGCACTATGCCAAACAAAGCCAATTCGGCTCCCGGGAAACGCTCAAGATATGAGACTGTCGATATCCAGCAGACTCTCAAGGCTGGTGATCACGGGGGCCGAGATGTCCCTGTCCGGCGGCGGCCAAGACCGGGACAGCAGGTGGTGCCTGATCCAGATCGCTTGCAGGCCTGCGTCAGTGGCGCCGCAGATATCCGCACGCCAGTCATCGCCCACGTAGACGGCCTGGTTTGGGTCGACGTCCAGGGTTTCCAGGCACGCCAGGAAGACGCTCGGGTCCGGTTTCGGAAGGACGCCCGCTTCGCCGGCGACGATCACGGTTTCAAAGCACTTCGTCAGATCGGGTGTTTCGATCAGGCGGTGTTTCTGCGAACCGGCCTGCGCCTGGGTATTGGAGATGGCGGCCAGTTTGTAGCGAGGGGCAAGGCTCTGCAGCGTGCTCAGAGCTTCGGGGAACAGGACCGTCCGAGCCTTGACCGCCTGCCAATAGTCATCCTCCCACCGCTCGAGCAGAGACAAATCACAGTCTCGGCAATAGTGCCAATAGACTTCTTCCCAGAGGGCCTTCCTGGAAAGCTTGGATTCGGCGTGACGCTGCTTTCGGAGCCGGCGATAAACAGAAAGGAAATCCTCCCATGAGGTTACGCCGATACTCTCAAAGAGCTTCTTCTGCGCCTGTTTCTCGGCGTACCGGAAACCTTCGGCGGAATCCACCAGCGTCTGATCGAAATCGAGGAGTATCGCCTTTATCATGGGAAGACCTGGATGCACTTGCTCTGACCGCAAAAGACTCCGGGGGCCCGATGCACGAGAACCTCGGCATCGGACCCCGCAGAGATCAACACTATCGAGGGGGACTAATCCCGTCCCCACTTCTTCAGGTAGTCGCCGAACAGATCCTCGTCGCTGGGGATGTGCTCGGGGATCGGAGTCGACAACCAGGTGAAGTTGAGGAACTGTCGCCAGTTGATGTTGTCGGTGGTGATGTTGCCGGCCCACGATCCGCAGCCGAGCGAGTCGGTGGTCGGCTGGCCGTTGAACCAACTGCCACTATTGGCCGCGGCGTGGGGCATGTTGCAGTTGACCCGGCCCACGTTGGTCTTCAGGGCCAGTTCGACCTGACGCTCGTCCTTGAGGCTGTGGAGCGAGACCGAGTGACCTTCGCCGGAGAATTTCAGGATGCGGGCTGTGCGATCCACCATGTCGCTGAAGTCCGTCCATTTCCAGACGGTGAGAACCAGAGAGATCTTCTCGCCCGAGAAGCGATCCTCGGAGCCGATTTCCTGGCCGATGACCATCAGGAACCGCGTGCCCTCAGGGACGTCGATCCCGGCGTGCTCGGCAATGTACAGAGCGGGCTTGGCCACGATGTCCCGGTTGAGCGTTTTGCCATCGGGCCACATGTACGACCTGAGCTTCTCGCGCTCCTCGTCGCTGCACAGGTAGCCGCCCTCGGCCTTCAGGGCCTCCATCATCTTGCCATAGACAGCCTCCTCGATCGCCACGGCGTTCTCGGAAGAACAAGAGGCCGAATTGTTGGCCGTCTTGGACTTGACGATCTTCGCGGCAGTCGAGGGGAGATCGACCGTATCGTCGATGATCGAGACCACGTTGCCGGCCCCGACCGTGTGGCTGGGCTTGCCGGCGGTGTAAACGACCTTGACCAGCGCAGCGCCGCCGGTAGCAATCGCAAAGTCACAGTTCTTCATGACCTCGACCGTCTTCTCCTTGCTCGTCTCTCTGATGCACTGCATCAGGTCTTCCGGAGCGCCGACTTTGCGAAGGGCCTTACGCACGTGCTCGACCGTCAGGTAAGAACTGCCCTGGGTCCTCGGGTGGGGCGAGACGATCATCGCGTTTCTGGTCTTCAGCGTGCTCAGGCCCAGACAGCAGACCGTCGACTCGGGATTGGTGCAAGGAACGACGTTGGCGATCACGCCCATAGGTTTGGCATAGATGCGCAGGCCCTTTTCCTTGTCTTCTTGGATGAGACCACAGGTCTTGGCGCCGACCATGTCACGCATGATGCCCCGGGTCTTGTTCTGGATCTTGTGGACTTTGTCTTCATAGACGCCGATGCCGGACTCGTCCACCGCCAGGCGTGCGAGCTTCTTGGCCGTCTCTTCCTTCTGCAGTTCCCAGCCCACCGCCGCACACATTTCGTCGACCTTATCCTGCGGCCAATACTCGACGGTCTTGAATGCGGCCCGCGCTCTCTCGTACATTTCTTGGATATTATCAGCCATCGTAATTACAAGCCTCCTTGAAGTTTGAGCGACTTGCCATGTCACACATCGTAGCGATTGTCGCTCTTTGGTTGCTTTACAGTTTCTTGCCTACCGACTTGATGCCCGTCTTCTTGCTGGGATCCTCGATCTCTTCCTGGATGGAATACCCACTGCCCAGGATTTGCTTTCGGTCTTCTTCCGCCTTGCTCCACTGATCCAGATCCTTGCAGAGCGCCGATTTGGCGTGCTTGTCGCGATCCGCCAGTGGCGGGACCGGTCGATCGGCCTGGCCATCATAGTATTCCTTGGGAGTCAAGACCTGGCCAAGCTTCTGGTAACTTCCCCGTTCGACCTCTTCGATGTAGTGGGCGCCGGCCGCAAAGGAACGCGTGACAGCCAGTATCGCCCAGGTCGCCTCGGACGAAAAGCCGAGATCCATCATAACTGCTCCCATCGCGCCGAGCATGTCAATATCCACGGGTGTGTCACTGGCCTCTTGAGCGGCCTTGGCAACGGCCCGGATCAATTCGACATAGGTCCCCGCCACTTCCAGTTTCTCGGCCCGAGCGATCATGCGCTTAGCGGCCGGGTCCTTGAGCATCAGATCCGAAACACCCAGCGATTCACTGCCAAGATGCTCTTTGACGATGCCCTGGGCGATCTCCGCTATACTGAGCCCCTGCGCCTGGCCAGCCTCGAGACTGTCGAGCAGCGTGTTGCCGAAGGCGGAGTAGGCGCCGAAGGCATGGCCAAAAGCCAAGATCGAGGCGCCGCAGGCCTGCGTCAGGAACGTCTTGCTCTGCGCGACCAGGCGGGAAATCGCCACCGGCATGGAGAGTCCGTCCTCCAGGGCCAGGATCATGACGTAGTTGAGCATCTTGTCTTCTTCGACCGTGGGAATACGGGACTGGAAATCGACGAAGAGGACGTCCGTGACGCCGTAACCTTCCTCGACCAATTCCGTGGTGTCGTACCCACGCGCCACAATGCGATGCACGTTCTTGTAGGCGACTTCCGAGACCCACTGAAAACGAGCACGTTTGTCGTCAACCGGCACCGTGCCGTATTCACGCTGACTGTAATCGTACGGCAACCCGGGATCATCTAGATTGCCGATGCCTTTCTTGTCACCTAGATCACCCATTGCTTGTACTCTCCTTCTTCTTTCTGTTTCTTGGCGTATTCTTGTCGATCCTCTTGCTTGGGAACAACCCGATCTTCCGGTCCCACGTACTTGATCATACTCAGATCGATGACCTGAACCATCGGCTCCCGGCGGGAAGCGCCCCAGGCGCGCCCACGTTTCATGTTGAACAAAGCATGGGCCGCACAACTGAAGCCGCGACACACACTGCCGATACACCAGGCGGCGTTGGGAGCAAAGCCGATATCGCAGAGCGCCGTATTGCCGGCGCCGACGACGTTCACACCGACGTAGGAGCGTCCCCCTGCCTTGCGTCGGGCATGGAAGTGCTTCTCGATGGCCCGCTGCATTTTGAGGTAGACACCGTTGAGTCCGAGCTCTTCCTGTTTCAGGTGGATCGGTTCGGCCCGTGGGTCACTGTCAATGTGTTGGGGCTGTCCCATACCCATGACGGGTTTCTTGTTGTCAAGGTACTCATCGACCAGGATCTTGGCCATCTCGTCGACGGTCTTACCTTCCTCGTGGGCCCGTTTTAGGTACTTCTTCATCATATACCCATGGGCCGCTCCGGGGCCGTGTACGCCGCCAAAAGTGGTGATGGACGCAGCGATGGCACAAGGCAGATTGGGCCGACCGATGCTCACACCGATGGCACCCACCGCCGAGGGTGACATGGAATGCTCCAGGAACACGCCCATTTCATACTTGAGCATCTTCTCTTCCGGCTCGGTGGGAAGCCTGTCCTGGAACAGCACAAACATCGCATCGTAAAATGAATAGCCCTCTTCCGCCAATTCGCTCAGGTCGTACCCTCGCAAAACGGTCTTCTCCTCTGTCTTGTAAGAGATCGAGGTCTTTCTCTCGAGAGGCGGTTCTCTGTTCATTCGCTCAACTCCTTATTGGTCAGACAGTTCTGTCTTCTGTTCGTGAATGATTAACCGACGTTTTTTCAGTTCCGCAAAAATGGTCTCCGGATCGAAGGCCTCTTCCGGCGTGATCACGCCGGTCTTTTCCACCTTGCCCTGGGCCCGCAATGTCGCACCGATCGCCATGGGAATGCCAACGTTGCGTGTATAGGCGCGAAGTTTTTCCCAGCCGGGCTCGGAGCCGTCCGAGGCTGGGTGCGTATGCGTCACGATATGCTGATACGTCTTGCCGCCCTTCTGGCCAATGACTTCGATGTGCAAGGCGTAGCCGTACAGGTCCGTTTCGGTGCCTTCGGTGCTGTTCATACACGATGCGCCCGGGAAGATCGGGATCGTATTCGTAGCGTGTCGTCTCGGCGATCGCCGCCGAGAAGGCGACCGGTCGAAAGGCCCCGTGACTGACGCGGATCGTGTTTACGCTATCGAGTTGGTTGGCCGCGAACATGGCCATCATGTTGGTGGTGCCGGGAGTCATACCGAAGCCGGGCACACAGGTCTTGCCATGCTTCTGGAATTGGTCGTCGTACTCATCCTCGGCGCCAAAGCCATTCAGATTGATGCCGTGGATGCCTGCCTTGGCAATGCAGGCGGTAGAATCGCCGTTCAGGGCAATCGTGGTCCCGTCCAGAGCAACGTCGTAGCCCTTCAGAACGCTGGCCGTCGCGTCATGATCAGTGACATCGACGCGCACGAAATCGACGCGTGAATCATTCAACCATTGAGCCACCTGACGACCCTCGGCCTCGTCGTAGTCCGCCACCGTGATCTTCTCAAAATCGGAGAACTCAACCAGGTCAAACAGAGACTCGCGCGCGATTCGGCCCGCTCCCCCCAAACAGATTGCCTTCATCAGACACAATCCTTTCTTTCCGCTTCGCTTAGACACTGATCCAGAATGTCCAACGCCTTATCCATTTCGTCCCGTGTGACGGTCAGAGGCGGGGTCAGCGTAATGATATTGCCCATCGTCACCTTGAAGCTAAGCCCTTTTTCCAGGGCGCTGTACATCACCTGCTCCGCCTTGTCCACGGCGGGCTCCTTCGTCTGACGGTCCTTGACCAATTCGACTCCCATCAGCAGGCCGAGACCTCTGACGGCGCCGATTGACTTGTGCCGCTCCATCATGTCGTTTAGCCGCTTCAGGGCATGATCGCCCATGTCCCTCGCATTGGCGCACAGATGCTCCTCTTCCAGACACTCAATCGTCGCCAGAGCGGCCGCACAAGCGACGGGGTTCTTCTCATGCGTGTAGTGGCCCAATGCGCGATCCGAGGCGATGTCCAGGTCGTCGCGGGCAATCAGCGCCGCCAACGGGAAGATCCCTCCACCCAGTCCCTTGCCAATAACCAGCATGTCGGGAACGACGTCGAAATTCTCGCACGTGAACATCTTGCCCGTACGGCCCAGACAGTGGGGGATCTCGTCAAGTATCAACAGGGCGCCGTGCCTGTCACACGCCTGGCGTACTCTCTTCCAGTAGCCCTTGGGGGGAATAACCGAGGTGCTGCGCGTCGTCTCGGCGACCACCGCTGCGACATCGCCTTCCTTGCGGAGAACATACTCGATATAGTCGGCGCACTTGAAGGTGCAATTATCCGCACACCCCCACATACATCGATAACAATCCGGTGGCGGGACATGTTCCGTGCCGGGCAGAAGGGGTCCGATGTCCTTGCGGAAGATCGCCTCTCCACCAATGGAGATCGCATCGAGGGAGGCCCCGTGGAAAGAATCCCACATCGAGATCGTCTTGAACCGGCCCGTGGCCAGGCGCGCCAGCTTCAGGGCCATGCCGATGGCGGTGGTTCCGCCCGGCGCCAATAGGACTTTGCCCAGGTTCCCCGGCGCCAACTGCACCAACTTCTCGGCCAGTCGAATCGCGGGGATATTCGTATAGCGACGGGTGCAGAAGGCCAACTCCGCCATCTGATTCGTTATGGCGTCGATCACACGGGGATTGGCAAATCCGACCTGATGGACATTGTTGCCGTGAAAGTCCATGAAACGTCGTCCCTGAAGATCGGCAAGCGTAATGCCTTCACAATGGGACAGAACGTTCAAGCACGGTGTCGAGAGCGATTGGCGCAAGAAGTACCGGGCATCCAGATCAAGCCAGCGCTGGGTTTCAGCGTCGATATTCTCTTTCGCCCACTCCGTGCGGCGTGGGGAGATATTGAGGTCGCCCTCTGACTGCATATGTTCGTGATGTTCTTCTCTAGACGACATCCGTTGCCTTCTCAAATCGACAGGCGGTTGGCCCGTCCGGCTCAACAGATTCCTTACCCGAGCTTAACGCCCATGTCGGCGAGTGTCTCCTGAATAGCCGCCAGGAGCGCACGCACGTCGGGCTCGGAGATGCGGCCAATGTTCCCGATGCGAAAACAGTCGGCATCGCTAACCTTGCCCGGGTAGATAACGTAGTCCCTCGCGTTCAGTCTCTCATAGAACTCTTCGAACTGGAAGTTGTCGTCTTCGGGGTAGAGGAACGACGTAATGATATACCCTTGATCCTCGCGCGGCAGGTATTCCTGGAATCCCAATCGCCGCATGCCTTCTATCAGCATCTCATAGTTGCGCCGGTATCGATCGCCTCGGCCCGCTACACCGCCTTCTGCCTCCAACTCCGCCAGCGCCTGGCGAAACGCGATCAGAGCGTGTGTGGGAGGGGTGAAACGAAACTGGCCATTCTTCTCCAGGCCCCGATACTGCTCCAGCAAGTCAAGGCTCAGAGTCCGCGCGTAACCGGCCGTCTTCTCCAGCGAACTGATCCGGGCCAGGATGAACGAGAAGCCGGGGACGCCCTCGATGCACTTGTTGGCCGAGGAGACAAGATAGTCAATGCCACATTCAGCAAGATTGACCGGCACAGCGCCGTAACTGCTCATGGCGTCGACGAAATAGGCGGCTCCCGCCTTGCCCACGATCTCGCCGATCTCTCGGATGGGATTGATGATGCCCGTTGTCGTCTCGCAATGCACGACCGCAACGTTGGTGATCCCGGGGTTCTCGGTCAACGCAGCCTCGACCTGCTTCAAGTCTGGCGTCGTGTTCTCGGGGCATTCCAGGACCAAGGTTTCGATCTTCAGCACCGATGCCATCTTGGCCAGCCGTTTGCCATAGGCCCCATTGACAATCACCATGAGTTTGCCGTCGGGCGGTACCGTCGACGAGATGACCGCCTCCAGACCGAACGTCCCACTGCCTTGCATGAGGACCGTCGTATATTCGGCCGCCGTGGCCTGGCCAAGTTCGACCAGCTTGCGCCGAATGTCTTTCACCAACTCGATGAACTCAAAATCGCGAGACCCGAGGTCCCTCAGCATGGCTTGTTTGACAGTCCGACTTGTCGTGAGCGGGCCGGGGGTAAAAAGCACTTTGTCCTTCCAACCGGGGATAGTCACTTTGGGCAGCATGATTCGGGCTTAACCTCCATAAACAAAAGACCAACACGAAGTCTCATCAGAACCGAGTTATAGGCGAATTATGCGATACACGTTCAATCCAGGCCATGCACAAATTTGTGCATTACATGGATTATTCTGTAGTTTCGCAATCCAGCGGTAGGATGCCCCTTCTTCAGCGTATCGGCGCTTTCATGAATCTTAGAGGGAAGCTCTCCGGATGTGGGTGCGGAACTCCCCGGGCGACACACCGCTGACCCTTTTGAACATGCGGGAGAAATAGAACGGATCATCAAAACCGATCTCACGAGCGATTTCGTAAACATAGAGGGATTCATCCGCGAGGAGTCTTTTGGCGCAATCCACTCGCATCTGTTGAATATAGCGTATGGGCGATACGCCAAGGACAGACTTGAACACGTGCGTAAGATGACACGGGGAGACACAACAGTGCTCGGCAACCTCAGAGACCGAAACCTTCCGTTGCAGATTCCGCTCGATATAGCTGGCGGCGCGTTCGGCCAAGACGGCCCCTTTTCCGGGCATTCTTTCTACTTCCGGTGTCTGCCTGCCGATTTCACAACGGTGTCTTATGCAGCCTATGATTTCCAGTATCAGCGCTTCGATCTTGCCTTCGGTCGCCGGCTTCTCGTTCCAGATCAAATCGAGGATCTGTTCAAACAAATGGCCCGACCACTTCTCCGCATCGGTCAGTTGCTGTCGCCCAGGCTGAAGGTCGGAAAGAAACGCCTGGGACTCGCCCGCCACGTCCAAGAGATCAAAACGAAGGGTGAAGATATCCAAATGCTCGCCCAATATCTCCTCGCTGTGAAGTTGTCCGGGCTGAACGAAGTACAGGTCACCATCGCTTCCTACAAAATCGACCTGATCGATAGAGCAGCGCATCCTGCCCTTCTTGATAAGCACGAGTTCTGTTTCCCTGTTGGTATGTTCCGGCCAGACCCAGTAGCGGTTGATCCTCGCCTTGTGTATGCGAAGGAATCTTGGCACCAGACTTTCGACGCTCATATGTCACACCTCATCGCTGCGTCACCGCATAGGGTCTTCACCTTCGTATCCCGATTTCGAGATTTTGATTGTGAAAACAGGCCGTATCACTATAACAGATGGGTCGACAATGGGTAATTCAAAAAGACCTCAGTGGACAAAGGACCAGATTATGACCGATGCGCTGCGCCCGGGGAAAGATTTGAAGTACAAGTTCTGGCGGTGGCGCATTTTCTTCATCACCTGGCTCGCCTATGGCGGCTTCTATCTGACCCGAAAGTCCTTCTCCGTGGCCAAGATCGGTCTGGGTGAAGACCCGGATATCATGATGAGCAACGCAACGATGGGCGCCATTGATTTCGCCTATCTGACCGCCTATGCCATAGGACAGTTCTGCTGGGGGGCGTTTGGCGACCGATTCGGAACGCGCAAGATTGTTCTGGGTGGGATGTTGTGCTCGGTCATAACGGCCGTGGCGATGGGACTGTCACCATTGGTGATTCTCCTGGGCATCTTCTTCTGCGTTCAGGGATTCTGTCAATCCTCGGGGTGGGCGCCGCTGACCAAGAATGTCGGCTACTGGTTCGCACAGAAAGAACGCGGCCGGGTCATGGGGTGGTGGTGTACCAACTACGCCATCGGCGGCGCCGTCGCTTCTGCGATTGCCGGTTTTGCGGCCGACCAATTGGGGCATTGGCGCTACGCGTTCTTCGTTCCGGCCGGCCTGCTGTTCTGCATTTGGGTACTCTTCCTGATACTGCAGAGAAACAGGCCCAGAGACGTCGGTCTGCCGCCCATCGAAGAGTACCAGAACGAAAAACGCGCCGTGTTGGCCCGAGAGGATAAGTCGGAAGAGGTGCCGGACGGGTCCTGGAAGACCACTGTCGCGGTACTCAGGAATCCGATGGTGCTGCTCATGGGTGTCATCTACTTCCTCCTGAAGCCGACGCGTTACGCGATTCTGTTTTGGGGCCCCAAGTACCTCAATGAGCGACTCAACACAGGCATGGGCGAATCGGCATTAATCAGCGCGTGTTTTGAATTGGGCGGCCCCCTGGGCGTTCTCTTTGGCGGCTACGTCTCGGACCTGGTGTTCAAAACCAAACGCATGCCCATCTCGATTATCTGCCTGTTTGCGCTGGCTTGTGTCTTGTTCAGCTTCAATCACCTGGCCGCCTACGAGAGCAAATGGGTGTTTGCGGTTCTCCTGTTTTCGATCGGCTTCCTGCTGTACATCCCAGACTCGATTCTCAGCGGGACGGCCGCCATCGATTTCGGCACCAAGAAGGGCGCCTCGACGGCCGCCGGATTCATCAATGGCCTCGGGTCCATTGGCGCGATGCTCGGCGGGTCGCTTCCCGGTATCGTTTCCGAGCGCTGGGGGTGGAACGTGTTGTTCACTTCGCTGGCCATTGCCGTGACCCTGGCCGCTTTTCTGCTGTTGCCCAAATGGAACGCCGTGCCGGCAACCTCAGGCAACGACGCGTAGCGTTCTCATCGTGAAACCGGCGCCAATCGCGCCATGGGAAAAGAGCCAATGGCTGAATCTGCAATACGAGCGATCACATTTGACCTGTGGGACACCCTTCTCATCGACGACTCGGATGAACCGAAACGTACGGCCCTGGGGCTCGCCTCCAAGCCGATGGAACGGTGCGCCCTCGTTCAGGAATTCCTGGAGCGGCACGAGCCCGTCTCCAGAGAACTGGTGGAGGTGGCCTACGCAACCACCAATGCGGCCTTTCGCCAGGCGTGGTACGGCCAAAATGTCACATGGACCGTCCATGAGCGCCTCTCGGTTTTGCTCAAGGGCCTGGGACGCACCCTGCCTGAGCCGGAGTTGAACGAATTGGTGCGACTGCACGAAGAGATGGAACTGGCCGTGCAGCCGGACCTGGCACCCGGAGCACAAGAGGTCCTGAGCAATCTGAAGGGAAAGTACCGGATGGCCGTGATCTCCGACGCGATTTTCACACCGGGCCGTGCGCTTCGCCAGATATTGGAAGACTACCATCTTGCCCAGTACTTCGACGCGTTCGTGTTCTCCGACGAAATCGGCTGCTCGAAACCCAACAAGGCGGCCTTCGAGGCGGCGGCTAAATCGCTGGACGTCACGTGCAACGAAATCGTGCATATCGGAGATCGCGAACTCAAGGATATCAGGGGTCCCCACGCCGTTGGCGCCCGCGCCATTCTGTGTACGGTCGTCAAGGATCGTGGCAGCCAAAGCACCAAGGCCGACGCCATCTGCAGCAATCTTCTCGACCTGCCTGCGATTCTGGATGATCTGAACCAGCACTAACCGGAGGAAGAACAAGTGACAACGTCTCTACGGTTCCTAATCATTGATGGCTATCCCAAGCAGAGTCGTGACGACCTTCAGGAAGCCGGAATGAAACTCGCGTGGAAACTCTATGCGGATATGCTCCTGCAGCACATGCCGGAAGCCACCTACGAAGTTCTGCTGCCCAGCGATCCTGGCGTTGACATGCCTTCGGCGCAGGATCTTCACAACTATGCCGGCATCATCTGGACGGGCTGCAATCTGTCCATCTTCGACACGGCGAACCCAAGCGTTGCCGGTCAGATCGAATTGGCCCAAAACGCTTACGAAGTGGGAGTACCGAGTTTCGGTAGTTGCTGGGGAATCCAAATGGCCGCGGTGTCCGCCGCCGGCGAAGTTCAGCCCAATCCAAAGGGACGCGAGATGGGGATGGGTCGAAAGATCCAGCAGGCACCCGAGGCTCGCACCCACCCGATGTTCGAAGGCAAGCCGCATGTGTTTGAAGGTTTCGTAAGCCATGATGACATGGTCACCAGGATTCCGACTGGAGGGACCTTGCTGGCCGGTAACAGTTTCGCGAGTGTCCAGGCCCTGGAAGTGAAGCACAAGGACGGGGTCTTCTGGGCGACCCAGTATCACCCCGAATACGACCTCCACGAGATGGCTCGACTGATTGTCGCTCGGGAGAAAAAGCTCGTCACGGCCGGGTTCTTTCGCGGCCACGATGACCTGACGGATTATGTGGACCGCCTGGAGGCACTGAGCGCAGATCCCAGCCGTAAAGACCTGCGATGGCAGTTGGCAATCGACGACGATGTGCTTTCCGACTCGATTCGACAGTGCGAGTTCATCAACTGGATCAATAAACTGGTCCTGCCCACAGCCGGCCGTTAGTGAGGTTTCTACATAGTGACCCTTTAGAGAGTCCACTCCAAACCAAGTTCACGTAATTTGGTGTCGGTGGGATTACCGGTCTTGCTGTCCCAGCCCATCAAACCGTAATACTGCTCCTGCATCTTTGCAAAGGATTCGCTATCGACGCATTTGCCTTTCGCCGGTCCGTCAGGCAGTGCCTTGCCGAGTCGTTCCGGAAGACGATCATGCTTGCGGGAAAAGCCTCTTTTGGAATTGAGCTGTCTCATCATATTCACCCGGCGCTCGCCAACCTTCATCAGCTCCCAAAGTGTACACTCCCAGCCGGTCGTATAGAGTAGCAAATCCTCAAGATCGCGGTAACTGTAGAGATTGCCAGGTCCCCAGCAGAACATACACAAGCCCAATGTATCGAGCAAGCTGTAGAAACGCTGTGAGTAGGCAGTCATGCGCACTTTGTCCATCTCACATGATTCCACGGCGTTACGTATTCCGGATTGCTCAGCAGAAGTTGAACTGGCACTCTGAAAGATACCCAGTCCGTTGCGTGCCTCGGAATCGCTGGCCAAGAGCCAATCATGTTCCGACGACATATGGTCCGGCCCGATAGGACAAGCCGCATACATTAAAGCCTGGCTTGGTTTTACCTGTGCCATATGTACAGCCAAGCCACTGTTCTTGACATGTATCGCAAAATCAGCGGTCTGCTTGCCGAAGTGCTCTATTGCGGCCTCGAATCCCTCAGCCAGTATATCTCCTATACCCTGCCGCTGAGCGACAGTCTCTATCAGCCAGAACAGAGCTTCCGGGTCGCCAAAAGCGAGTGACTTTCCGTCCGTGGCCTCCGGCGTAATCATGTCATTTTCCGAAGATTCGAAAAGATATGCCGCCAGACCACCCATTGTAATAGTGTCGATTCCGTAATTGTTACACAGTTCATTCGCCTTGGCCACGGCCACCGGGTCGGTAATATCCAAGTTGGAACCAAGAAGCCCAAGCGTCTCAAACTCTGGCCCACCCAGTCTGTCGGTGACCTTGTAAGGCTTCTCCGCTTTCACTTTCCTGCGACATCCGACAACACAAGCATAACAGGTAGTGGAGCCCGCTCCAATTCTGGGCTCGAAAGTGGCCCCATCCAGGTTCTTATAGTCCTCGTGATAACTGCGAGAGTAATTGTGCGTAGCCAGGTTTCCGGCTTCAGCCTGAAATCCCACCACTCCGGGCGTTCCATACTTGCTGAGGGTGGCTGGTAATCCGGAATCAGGCAGTCGTTCCGAGGCCAAACGGCCTAATCTCTTGAGCCCCTCCCTGTCGGCAAAGTCGATTTTTCCTTCCCCTCTGACCACAATGGCACGAAGATTCTTGCTGCCAAAGACGGCTCCCATACCTGTCCTGCCCGCCACGTTATTCAAGTCAGCCATAAGGCATGCAAATCGTACGAGGTTTTCTCCGGCCGGCCCGCACTGCAGGATGCTGAGCTTGCCACCGCCCGATTCCTCCGTGAGCGCATCATACGCATCAAGAACGCTCTGACCTTTTAGGTGACCCGCCTCCCTTATTTGTACGTCATCGCCATCGATCAGCAGATAAACCGGTGTTTTAGATCTTCCTGTAATGACAACAGCATCGTAACCGGCACGTTTGATCATCGGCCCGATGCTTCCTCCAGTCTGGCTGTCACCAATGGCACCGGTAGCCGGTGACAATGCGGTTACACTGCAACGACTCACCCCACTGACGGGCGCCCCTGTAGTCACTCCCGGTGCGATGGTCAGTATGTTCTGTTCGGACAAAGCATCTACGTCGGGAGAAGTTTCCTTAAGAAGAAAGTACGTCCCGAAAGCACCTCCGCCAAGGTACATGCGGTAGAAACCCTCGTCGAACTTCTGCGTTTCGATTGCACCTGTGGACAGATCAATTCGAAGAATGGTTCCCCGGAAGCCATTAGGCATAACATACCTCCACTGTGAGCGAGAATACCTGGAATCGAATGTTGTTTAAAAAGCTTCTTTGTAGAGCATGAGCAAATCCTGCTCAGTGCAGGCCCGAGGGTTCGATGCATGACATGGGTCCTCAAAGGCCTTTTTCGCCAGCATTTCAAGCTGGTCTTCTTTTATACCGACTTCGCGCAGTGACTTCGGTATTCCAATACTTTTGTTGAGTTCTGTAATTGCCTCGATAGCCTTATTTGCTGCCTCAGTCTCCGACATACCGAAGGTATTGATTCCGAAACACTGTGCGACTCTGGCATATTGAGCTACCGAAACCTCTTTATTATACCTCATCACCGGCGCCAGACAAATGGCGTTCGCAAGACCGTGCTGAACACCAAACTCACTTGACAGCGGATGCGCGAGAGAATGGGCCGCCCCGAGGTCTTTCTGAAAAGCTACCGCCCCCATCGCCGCGGCCACTTGCATCATTCCGCGCGCTTCGATGTCCGATCCATTGGCGTATGCCCTCGGCAGATACAGCCAAACCATACGGATTGCTTCAAGAGCGATGGCATCACACATCGGGTGAAACACCGTGCATACAAGCGCTTCGATAGCATGGGTCAACGCGTCCATACCGGTTGAGGCCGTCAGGTTCGCAGGCAATCCGACGGTCAGCTCAGGATCGAGCACTGCGATTTCCGCCATCAGCGGCGGCGCCCCGAAAACCGCCTTTCGTCCCATCTGTTCAATGGTAATGACGCTGCTCCGTCCCACCTCGCTACCCGTTCCCGCGGTCGTCGGAATCGCACACATCGGGACAAGCGGGGGTAATTCGTCGAACGGCATCTCCATGAGAGCCACATCTGGGAAAGCCACTTTGAGCCGCAGGGCCCGGGCCACGTCGAGGGCACTGCCGCCCCCCAGCCCGACGACGCCGTCGCAGACGCCTTGTGAGTAAGCCGCCCAGGCGTTCTCGACATCCTTATCCGTCGGGTTCGGGTGAACATCCGTAAACTGAGCATAGGCTTCAGGCCAAACCCGGTTCATCTCTTCAACAATCAGATGAAACGCCTGAGTTTTCACTAACCCCGAATCCGTGACCAGTAAGGGCCGGGTCACTCGGTACTTCCCCGCAAATTCCGACAGCACCGAGCGTGCGCCGGCGCCGAAACGTATGTCTGTGGGGAATCGGAACTGTGCTATCTCACTCATAAGCAATTCTCCAGATCGATTTGGCCAACTTTCCAAGGGCAGGCACATGTTATTGGCTCCAGGCCGGAGAATCAAGAATCGTTTTCCTATAACGCCCCGGCGGGTCGCGCTATCCCCTGGCGGCTTGCCAGACGCGTCAAATCCCGTTGCCTGATTCCATGCTTTACAGGTCGGGGCAATTCGGTATTCTTATAAAGCTGCCGGCACGCGAGCGAAAGACCGATTTGAAAGGGAAAGCGCCTTGAAGAAGACCAACGAGACATCTGCAGACTCATGCGATTCCTTTGCCGAGGTTCAGGGCAGGCACCTGATGCAATGTTGGAGCGCACAACGCGGGTATGCCCCTCTGGGTGTGGAACGAACGGAAGGGTGCTGGATGTATACCACGGACGGCCGGAAGATCTTCGATCTGCGCAGCGCCCATGAAACCAATAACCTGGGCTTTCGCCACCCGAAGGTCCTGGCGGCCATGCGCGAACAAATGGAGAAGGTGGTCTACGTAACGGACGACTTCGCAACGGAGCCAACCGCCGCATTGGCGCAAAGGCTGGCCCAGATCACACCGGGTGACACCAACAAGCGCGTTTGGCTCGCCCAGAGCGGCGCCGGAGCCGTGGAAGCAGCGATCAAGGCCGCGCGATTCTACAAGTACCGCCAAATGACCGAGCGGGGCCGAGACAACCTCGCTCCGGAAATGCACTATCCTTTTCCCTACAAGATCATCTCGCGCTACCGGTCCTGGCACGGCTCCACCAGTGGAGCCCTGTCGGTCGGAGGCGATCCACGGCGCTGGTTCGCCGAACCGCTGACCGTGCCCGGCACGCTGCACGCACCGGACGCGTATTGCTACCGTTGCCCGTTCGGCCGGACCTATCCCGACTGCAACATCGAGTGCGTCGAGTACATCGATCAGATGATCGAGCTGGAGGGCGGCTCCAACAAGGTGGCGGCCGTGATCGTCGAACCGGTCGTCGGTTCCAACGGTATCATCCCCCCGCCGCCCGAGTACTTCCCGAGATTGCGTGAAATCTGCGATGCCTGGGATATCGTCCTGATCGTCGATGAGACCATGACCGGGCTCGGCCGAACGGGCAAAATGTTCGCCATCGAGCACTATGGGATCGTCCCCGACATCATGGTGCTGGGCAAGGCCCTTGGTGTGTACTGCCCGCTGGCCGCGACGGTGTTCAGCAGCAAAATCGCGGAGACCTTTGACGAGTGCGCCTTCGCGCACGGCCAGAGTTTCTCCGGGCACGCGCTGGCCTGCGCCGCAGCGCTAGCCAGTTTGAAGGTCGTAGAAGAGGAGAACCTGCTGGACCACGTCTCGAAGATGGGGCGCTACCTGGGCGAACGTCTGATGAAACTCCGCCAAGCACACAGGTCCATAGGAGATGTCAGAGGCCTGGGACTGTTCTGGACCATTGAACTGGTAAAGGATGCGAAGACCCACGAGCCCTTCCGCAAGCAGACCGAGAAGTACGCGCGAACCGTCGTCACAGATATCGCCGAGTTCCTACTCCGGGAGAAGAACATTTACATCCCCGCCGACAAGTTCGGGATTTGGGTCGTCCCTCCGTTGATCGTGACACGAGAGGAGATCGACACCATCGTGGACGCCATCGACGAAGCCCTGTACCTCGCGGACAAACAAACCTTCTGACACCGTCTGGCTGCGCCTTTTCCATAACAAGGGCTCTCGTACGACGCCGCATCATGGCCGTCGGTCACCTACCCCCTGCTGACCGACGGCGGGACAACCTCCATCAAGGGTGGAGTATGCCACGCCTTATTCGGAAGCTCCTTTAAGCGCCGCGACAGAGGCCACGGGGTTGTCGGCATACTAAGGCTAGATACCTCTCCAACTCACCGGAAAACCATCGACCTCGAGTATCTCTGCCCGGTTAACGAGCCAGCGCCCTTCCGGCCGCTTCGTCAAGCTGAGTTGAATCCTGACCAGCGCAACTTCCTTGTATTGCCGAGCCCACCGGCTGTTCTTCTCCAGACGCGCGAACAAAGACACCTTCATCGTCGCCTGAGTCCCGGATAGTTCGACTGCATGACCCTTCTTCTTCAACACCTGAATCGTCGGTCCGTCCAACTCCCGATGGCAGTGGATCATCAGGCTCGCCTTGTCACTATGGCGGGAATCCTGGTAGTCGGAGGCAATCAGACCCGCCAGCGTTTTGCAGTCCTCGCTCTCCACCGCGTGCAGCAGCGTCTTGGCAACGACGTGGATTCTCTCCAGATCGGTCGCCACGAGGTAATCGAGTCCGAAGGCGGCGCCCGCCAAAACGAGCGGGATCAGCAGTTGCCACCAATGCCGCTTCTGGGCCCAGACACTTCGGAATGTCAGAACGCCGAACAGCACCAGGATCGACGCCCCCAGCAACGTCCATGGTTGCTCGAAGAAATTGAACATGTTCTGGCCTCGCCAATAGCGTACCGGTAATCCCTCTCCTCACAGAGCATCGAGGGTCTGCAATTACGCAAGTATAGTAAGCTGTCGGGCCCAGTCTGACAAGAGACAGACCGACCTCAGTCCGCCGGGCCGGGACTGGGGCTGGCGGCGTGCCAGTTGGCCGGGTCGTTGCCGTAGGCGGTTGGGTCGATTCGGGTCAGGGCCTGGCCCTGGCCGTCCGCCTCGAGGGGCCAGGGATCGACACCATCCGGGAAATCCGCCGGATGCGAACCGTCGCTGTACACGACCCGATCCACGCGGAACCAGGAACGATCTGAATCGTCCGCCCCGTCGCCCGGGGCGCTGAGTTGGATCTTATCGCCACCGTTGGACAGCTTGCCATCGCCCCACTCCAGGACCTGAAGGTCCGCCGGCACCGTGTGCGCCATGTTGAACGCCATCAGGTTGCGCGTCAAAACCAGGTATTCGCCCGATGCCAGCGTCACCGGCTCGGCGCTGGGAAACAGCAACTCGATCCCCGGATCGGCCGGGTCGTCTGTGAAACGCCAGG
>Ga0208279_1000159_pt1 | contig 64404 bp, 54 predicted proteins | sample AntAceMetag02UKM_FD_184766 | JGI IMG/M metagenome (GOLD analysis project Ga0208279, IMG submission 184766) | Saline lake microbial communities from Ace Lake, Antarctica - Antarctic Ace Lake Metagenome 02UKM (SPAdes) (version 2) | ecosystem: Environmental > Aquatic > Non-marine Saline and... | reverse complement strand
GTGGTGCCAGCGAATTGATACCTCAAGTGTAGCGGGAAAGTGTTGTTGTCAACAATGAAAACGTGAGCCATTGGTTGTGACATAGTCTCTCGCCTACCTGAATGCTACTACAGCAACTTAGCTGTGTGGAAAGCCACTGGGGGCGCACTAACGTTGGCGTAAGCTGCCGGGCGGGTGACCTCAGAATGGCTCAATAACCAGAGCCCTCGTGCTCTGCGCGAAACTTCAAAAACCGCGCCGATTAGCCCGGTCAACTGCACGCATTGTTAGGCGGCGCAGTCACATTCGTGGCCGCTTGGATGCTCTTACAGTAATTTCTGCTGTTGGGAAGTCGGGGCAAGTTCCCCATAACGAACGCGTTGGTACATTTCATCAAATATCCGAATTATTTCGGGGGCGTCGCCGATTTCAGAGAGATAGCGATCCACGTCGGCGTATTTGGTTTGAAGGAACCGATCAAACAGTTGTGGGCCGCGCATGATATTTCTAGATGGTGTATGGATAGGGCCATAGCGTTTAGTCGGGTTGAAATAGTAGATCAAAGGCATCAATTCGTTAGGGCTAGATATGCGTAGTCGCACCGCTAACCCAGCCCATGTTTTGATAAACTTGCGATTAATATCCGCAAACTTCCCGGTATCATGATCGTCGTTGTACTTGATTTCGGTGAAAACCACTAAACCGTCCCTTGTACGAAATAGAGCGTCGATATCCTTGACAATCCCCTGTCGTTGGTCATCGGGTGCAGATTGTTCTATGTTTACAATCTGCTGTAATAGAGCGTCGAACATTGGTGTACAGTCATCAGGGCTGTTTGGCAATTGACGTTCGGTTATGTAATTGTCGATAAGGGTGTCGGTCTGAGACGTAAAGTACAGCCGAATTCTCTTTCCAGAGTCTGGCATTATCTGCACGCCAGAATCGATCTCTACCACATTTCCTACAAGTGTTTCAATAAAGTTGCCAAACTTAATGTTGAGCCCCTGGAGGATTCCGCCAATAATACGATATTGGATTGGCACAAAATGAACCTTGTTCTCATGCTTGCGAGCGATACTTCGAATATTGGCGGTTGATGTACTGCTCTCCAACATTCCCATTACAGTTTGGCGAATGATATTTTGAATCTGATTATCCATTGGGCATCGCGTTTTCAAGGCGGTAACGTTGCCGGAAGTTATCTAGACAGACCATCTCTCCGTCTTCCTCTAGGTACCAATGATCCCATCCATTACAAGGTGAACCGTTCATGAAGTGAGTACCGGCCTTGTGGATGCTACCTTCGAAACCGTCTTCAGTCCGGAGACGAGCATCTGGCTTGATGGTAGCTGCACGAAGTTTGTCCTTTCGAAAGTACAGCTTCTGACCGGGTTTAAGATAGCCGTTTTCAAGCAAGGAGGAGAACGGTACTCGCGGTGCGATTTTTTTCTTGCTGCGTACGTCGAATGTAGCCAGGTCGAAAAGTTCAGGTTGAACAGCATCGATCCGTTTTTGGGCTAGTTTTACATATCTCTCCTCGCGTTCGATGCCAATCCAGTTGCGGTGCAAGCGTTTCGCAACGACGCCTGTCGTTCCACTACCAAAGAACGGGTCCAAGACGAGATCGCCAGGGGTGCTGGAGGACAGAATAACCCGGTACAACAATGCCTCTGGTTTCTGAGTTGAATGCCCTTTGTTGCCGTTTTCATCGCGGACCCGTTCGGCTCCTGTGGCGAGAGATAACAACCACCAATCGCTGCGCATCTGCTTTTCCTCGTTCAATCCTTTCATTCCTTGGTGATTGAAAGTATACCGATTTCCCTTGCCAGTACTTGCCCAAATCAAGGTCTCGTGGGCATTGGTGAAGCGCACGCCCCGGAAGTTAGGCATTGGGTTAGTTTTAATCCAGATCACATCATTGAGAATCCAGTACCCTAGGTCCTGCATAATCGTCCCAACCCTGAAAATATTGTGATAACTACCGATTACCCAAATTGACCCAGTAGATTTGAGCACCCGTTTGCAAGCAGATAACCATGCCCGGCTAAACTCATCATACTTAGCGAAACTTTCAAACTGATCCCACTGATCGTTAACAGCATCTACCTTTGTCATGTTAGGGCGGTGCAGATCGTTTTGCAACTGTAAATTGTAGGGTGGGTCAGCGAAGATCAAATCGACGGATGATTCTGGCATTGAGTTTAATACCTCTACGCAGTCACCCTGAATGATCTGGTTTGGCCTAAAACTCATCAAAAGCCTCCTTGCTGGCCTCGGCAGGCCTGGATCGCCTGACCCATCGGGCACACGTCGTCGTCATCACCGGTGCCAGTTTCAGAGCCCAAGAGCCTCGTCGTCTGGAAGAGGAGGTTCATATCGAACCCTCAGACTAACCTTAACGAATGCATTCCGTCTACCACTTTTTCAGCAGGAGTTTCCCGTGCGCCATCTCTGCGAGTGGCCCATCTTGGCCGAAAATCGGTGGCCCCATATCGGGCGAAAATTGACACGCGCCTGGCTGCTTGGAGAGCCAGAGACTTGCTTTGACCTGCGTCACTTGTGCTCTCATTCCCGATAGTCACTCCGTATCGGGACGGTATTGGCCTATCAGCCTCTTTGGCCGCTTCCGACTCACGAGATGTACACCTCTTCACATACGTTCAACCTTCCGGTGCTTCCCTGGGCCGCCCCCGCCTCGAGGCTAGCAGGTTATGGCTGTCGTCCCCAGGGCTTCGCACAAAGCCAGCCTGCCCTGAGCACAGTCGAAGGGTTACCAGCGATGCACGCCTGGGTAGGAGCCTGCCCTGAGCGAAGCCGAAGGAACACCTGAACACCACAGGGCCTACCTTTCGTAGTACTCCATCAACAATCCTTTCTGGTCGCACATAGCCAAGTCGGGTGCAGCGATTGGTTAGCCAGCCCTGTTAGATCCAGCCTTTCCTTTCGGCGATTTTCCAAGCCGAAAACACAGCGGCTAGGATTGCACGCACACATCGCACATACTGTCCCCGAAGCAATGCTGGATCTTCGACAACAAGATGACTTGTGAAGTTCCGTAACAGGGTAGCAAGGGCTAGATTAGCGCCAAGATAGGCTTCTTCACTGGTAGCAGCAGGTGCTAAGGCGACAAGATGCGACAGATTCCTTACGAACTCGGCTGATTCCTGTGCATTCCAATGATTCGCAGCGTTGTAATGCCCTAGAATAGATGGTCTTAGATGGCCGAACACCAAGCAATTGAGGTTTCCCATTCCGGGATTGCGCTGTTCCTGGAAGCTCCTTTGCGTTATTGCATCTGCATTCCTCAAGACAAGTGTCCTCATCAGGCTTTCAGGAAAGGATGCCAAAGCCTTCAAATGAAGAAAAGTCTCTGTTGCATGCCAGGAATGAAGCTCAAAATGTGCTCTGTTCAATTCAGCAACAACATACTCGAACCAGGCGAGGTTTGATGACTCGGTGTATACAAGGAGGTTCTCCAGGTCGCCGTCGGACATTGAGTAATCAGAGGTCTGCGCGTTGTATTCCTGAGCAAGATTGCGGAGGATGCTCAACGACTTACTTCGAGTCTCCTGTCTGTGATTTGGGAAGAGCAATTCAAGATAGTTTCGAACATGTCCTCCAATCGTACCAGCTTGTTCTGCAATTTCCTCAGTTGGTGTGCCAAGAGCAAAGTGCATGAATTCTACAGTACACCAAAGGTCAGTCTTTAGCGCTTCTGCCAGTCTAACTTGGTCGGCCTCCCCATAGCTGGCATGGAGCTCCATTATGCGTCGCAGACCAGAGTATAGGGCATTCTGATCTAACTCGTACATCTGCACAGAGTCAGCTGCATATCGCTGGGCTGCCTGCTCCAGATCGTCTTGTTGGGTTTCATCCAGCGAAATCCAGCCGTCTTCATCCGCCCGAAGTCCCTGGAACAGTAACGACCTTTGAGACTGATAGAGGTGCTGAAAGTATGAAACTGCATCGAACAAAACAGACAAAGCTAGTGGATCATTATGTGTTGGGCCAAGTTCCGGTAACAAAACGTTGTCCCTATACATCCCCTTTCGCTGTTTTCGAACTTGATAGAGTTCATATATTTGCCAATAGTGATAGAAGCGTGTAGCTGTTGGCTGACGTACCTCGCGTCCCGCAACCTCTAGTGAAATCACATAGGTGTCCCACGGCTTGTACTCTTCCTCAACGGGCCTTTCCAAGCCGTCTACATTTCCCCAGGCTATATCGATTGGATGGCGTAGATCTCGATTTGCCTGGGTTTCATCTGTCTGTATATTGTATCGTATTGCCCAATCGAGCTCGTGGAATGGTAAGTACTGGTCATCAAACTCGACTTCTAAATCCTGTTGTTGAAAGTAAGCCCAAATAGCGCGCGCATAATCATCTGGCATTACCATTCGGGCAGCAGGGAACATCCATTGCTCTCGTTCGTACTCCTCAAGTTCGTAGTCTCTGCAAATGTGAAGCCCAACTACCTCACATAGACGAGTGAAGTCCTCTGACCTCAAGTAACGCTTACCGAAATGACGCCAGTTAGGATGGCTTCTTAAAGGCAAGATTAGTGACATTTATGATCTTCCTTGCTGATTGCTCTACCCTGTCTTGCAGTTCGGTAGGGCTGGCTAACGGTCAGGGTTGAGCCGCCGGGCCGGATGCGGGAAAGAGCTTTTGCCACAAGACCGACCTCAAGCGCGTGTGACCGCCGATGTGCGCGGGCTAATAGGCCCGGTCGACTCCAACCCGTGGTTAGGCCGCCTCTGATGCTAAGACCAGACACCGACTTCACTTTTGTACCCCCAGTAGAGTCGCTCAAGCCTGTTTTCCGAAGCATCCAAGGTGTCAAACTGGCTCATTAGCTGTCGCTGGCTTTCTGCGAAAGTTCTCTCGCGGATAAACTCCAACGAAATCGCTCCCCAAGTATCCGGGCTCATTCTCAGATATTCACTCCCAGCTGTAATGACAAACCAATTGTGACGGTCTTTTCTTTCCTTTTGAGCTTTTCTTATCTCTGCAATCGAAGCAGACAAGTACTCTTCGATCTCCTGTTGGCTTGGTTGAGGAAGCTGAAGTGCAAGTCCGAACTCATTGAAGAGGTCTATAAGTGCATCAAAGTTAAGAGTCGCGATCAAGTAGATGCTACCTGTGATCAAATCGTAGCAAGTTGCATCATCGAATGGGAACACGCCATAGGGCACAAGCCTCGGCGTAGGCTTGTCAAATACATCAAGATTGGTGCTTGAGAGAACGTGCTCTACGTCCGCGAAAGGTCGCTGAGGAGGTTTGTGAGCATTCGGATGCTGCATATACACTACCTCAACAGCGAGGCAGTCACTAATGACAAGTCTCTCATATCCTGTATCCCTTGCCCTATCTATCAAATCCCCGACGACAGAATGGTGTGTTTGAATGGGAATGTCTATTCTGCGGATGTAGTCTCTAGTCCCCTCCTTGCTAATGCGGGTACCCGTGTTTAGGAAATCCAATAGTTCTTTCAGATGCTTCTTCTGACGAGTCGCACGCCCGTCTTTGCGACCCGTCTTGACCTCCACAATTTCCAAGCTTGTGTCCGGGTGAATCACTGTCAAGTCACCATGTCTGAGAATCGTTGTGAGATCATTGACTAGCACAGTCGCGCCCTTGTCTTTGATGATTTGGTCTGCAATCTGAAATTCCGCGATGATGGTCTTCTCCAAGAAACCAGTTTTGGAATGTTCAGCAAGCAGCTGGATCAGAAGTCGATCATATCCCAGAGTACGCCATGCGATCGAATCAGCAATGCGCTTGAGCACTTGAATCAAACGATTCACTACCGCAATTCCGAGAGGGTTGTCTTCGTTCTTGAATTCTCGTTTCTTCTGCTGCCAACCTCTGAGGATCTCTCCAAGAGCGGCCTGTAACGAGAGTAATGACTGAGGATCTCCAGAGCGTTGCCGACTCGCGCGAAATAGGTCAAAAAGCAAGCCTACTCTCTCTTGATAAGCGGGAGAGGCCAGCACTTCAGCTCTGGGATCCGTGTCTAGAGTCAATTGGGATGAGTGATTCACAGCTATGTTTCCCTGTATGTACGGTCCGCTCGATTGGGCAGCCCAACGGCATCCGCATAACCCGCCGCCCGACTGCGGGGGAGAGCCTCCGCTAGAAAGCTAACTGAAAGCGCGTGTGGCCGCCGATTTCGCGCGCGGTCGGGTAGCCAGGGGCCATTGCTGGCCCCCAGCCCCCTAAGAACCGTGCGTGAAAGTCTTCCTTCACACGGCTCAAGCATCTCAAACGCCTTGCGGAACAAGACGCGGTTTCCCAACAGAAATGGGTTGCCTTCACGATACGCGCTTGCAGCCGGCGAACGTTCCGATGAACCTTCTCCCACTCGATGTCGTGCCAGTTCATCGTTTCGTTGGAAACCGCACCAGCAGTCGTTCCTAATACTGCCGTCATCTGCTTTGTCTCCTATGCCGGTTTCTCAAACTCTCTCGTGACGAGACACCAGTCGGAAGTCTGCACCCTTTCAGGTTGGGTATCTCCACCACTTGGTGGCCCTATCCGCCCCATTACAGGACGGCCTTCGCTTTTTCCGACCTCCTCTACCCGCTGCGCCTTCCCCTTTCCTTGCGGTCAGGATACCACTCCCCTGACGGGTGTGGGGCACATCGGGCTTACCCAGTTGACTGCTGTGGAGATGCGCTCCGGTTAGGTTGGGGTCTCTCTCCCGGTGGGGACTTTGGGTGTTGCTGCCTGCCGCTATCCTCAGACAGTCCGCCCCACGATACCATTTTGGTTACGGCCTATCAGCCTCTTTGGCCGCTTCCGACTGACGAGATGTTCAACCCTTCACATACGTTCAACCTTCCGGTGCTTCCCTAGGCCGCCCCCGCCTCGAGGCTAGCAGGTTATGGCCGTTCGTCCCCAGGGCTCCGCACAAAAGCCGTTACCAGCGATGCACGCCTGGGTAGGAGCCTGTCCTGAGCGAAGCCGAAGGAACACCTGAACACCACAGGGCCTACCTTTCGTAGTACTCCATCAACAATCCTTTCTGGTCGCACATTAGCCAAGTCGGCTGCAACCGCGGGTTAGGCACGTTATCACACTATCCCTCTCTATCATGTACAGGCGTACTACGGAGCTTCTTGTGTTGGCAAAGATGGTTGGGTAATCGGCGAGCACGCTGGCCGTGGTACAGACATCAAGTTTACTTGAACCAAGTGTTCACCACTGACTATGTAGACTTGTTTTGGTTTACAAGTGGCAACATCAATATCATCAAAAACATAATAGCGTTCTGCATTGTAGAACAACAATCTATAGCCCGTGTAAACAAAGATTGGAGATGTGCTGCTAATACCGCTCGAACGGGACACGTCGAAATTTTCTAATGCTAGGGGTATATCAGAAATAAGTTCCACCTGAATGTTATTTCCTGCCACAAGCATGTGTCCATACTTCGAGCCCTCGTTGTGCATAGCTATAACCACGTGTAGAGTTCCAAATGCTACGAGCGATACCACAAAAATCAGTCGTACCACGTGCAAAACTTGATTAAAATTTTGCTTTAGCCTCAACCATTCTTCCGGCGGCTTTTTACTTCCCCTCTTCCACCAACTGCTGAACTTATTTACTACTTTATCAGTTATCCACCTCACAAATGGATGAACAAGGATAACCAGTGCTATGATGATACCTCCGCCTATCGCCACAATGATGACATACAGAAGCAAATGACGCCATACTTTCTCTGCATATTCCCACACGGATAGATTTACGAGTTCAAGAGGAATGTTCATAGCTCCAAGGTAACCAGCAAAAAATAACCGCCCCGCTACCAACAAAAAGGCTGCAAATAAACTAACCAAACCCCCGAGGATGGTAACTGTATCTTTAACCTTTTGGGAAGGGACATTCAGCTCTGAGCGAGTTTCTGAAGACTCGACTTGATCTGTGAGGACATCCTGGTTTTCAGCAAATTTAACTTGTATCTGCGACAAGTCTGACATTCTAACCTCTCCAAACTTGTGATGTTTTAGAAATGGGTACAGTGTGTGTGCCTAACTATTACTGAGATTATGATATAAGCCCAAAATGAGCTTTTTAGCCAACTTCACACCCCATATATGGGAATTTCTTGCCGCACCACACCAGATATGGCGGTATGCAACTTGACACAATCCTTATATCATAATTCCAGTAACTATTAGTAGGCGGAGTCCCCCCCCAGCGCTAGAACAAACGTGCTAGAGAGAGTCCCCCTACCTGCCTCCATCGTTTGCATTTCCGGAGTTGCCCTGGATAATAGGCTTCCATCCTGATCGTGCATAGTATAAACCAGAAATCGCTGTCACGCAAATCCGTTTTCAGGGATAGGAGTGAAACACCGTTCCAAACGACTCTTGGATCGCGTTCGCGACGTCATACGTCTCAAGGGCTATTCCGTCCGCACCGAAGAAGCCTACGCCGACTGGATCAAACGCTTCATCCTCTTTCACGGTAAACGCCACCCACTCGGACGTCAGAGCCTTTCTCCTTCACCTGGCGACGGAAGAAACCGTTGCTGCTTCAACTCACAATCAGGCGCTCAACGGGCTGCTATTTCTGTATCGGGAGGTGCTCGGAAAGGACTTGGACGGCCTCATCAAAGCGATCCGCCTCGTGCAAGAACTCCTCGGACACAAAGCTTGTCCTGCCACCGCGAGTACTCGTGGCGGTGAGCCAGTCGAAGGAACGTGAGGACGACGACGAGATTCACACCATCCTGCGGGCGGGGGCGGTCTGCGTGTCATCGGCGCGACCACGACCGGCGTGTACCGCCAGTACATTGTGCAGGATGCCGCGCTGTCCCAGAAACCGGGTTTTTTCCGAAAAACCCGGTTTCTCACCAGCATCCACAACGTGCTCATCGCCGAGGATGCGCTGGAGGCGGCGGTGCAACTCTCCGCCGGCTGGCTGCCCGAGCGTCATCTGCCCGACAAGGCGCTCGACCTGCTGTCACCTTTCGGGCTATAATGGGCCACGTCCTTTCACCCAAAGTGGGCCAGAGGTTTTCACCCAAACTGGGCCACCTGTTTTCGCCAAAAGGGGGCCACTCGCTTTCGCCCAAACTGGGCCACGATGGCACTGGCGAAATTCCTCGACATCGGGCATACTTGCCACTCCTAAACCAAAGAGAGTGGGAGGGAACATGCCTGGAAAGAGGAAAGAAACCATGGACATTCGAGAAATCTTGAGACAACTGCGGGCAGGTCAGAGCAACCGTGCTGTGGCGCGGGCCACAGGCATCAACCGTAAGACGGTGGGGCGCTACCGGGCCTGGGCGGCCAAGCATGGCTTGCTGTTGGGGCCGTTGCCGCCCTTGAGTGAGTTGCACCAACTGGCAGAGGAGACGTTGAAGAGCACGCCTCCGCCGCAGAACACCTCGTCGGTGGAGCCGTATCGGGAGGTGGTGGTCAAGCTGCGCCAAGAGAGCGTAGAGATTGCCGCCATCTACGAGCGGCTGAAGGAGCGGGGCTACATCGGCAGCTACTCGTCGGTGCATCGCTTCGTGCGCAATCTGGAGCCCAAATCGCCGAACGTGACGGTGCGGGTGGAGACCCCGCCCGGCGAGGAGGGACAATCTGATTTTGGCTACGCCGGGCGGATGATCGACCCGGACACCGGCGAGTTGTGCAAGACCTGGGCCTTCGTGATGACTCTGTCTTGGAGTCGCCATCAGTACGCCAAGTTCGTCCCTTCGGCTTCGCTCAGGACAGGCTTCGACCAGAAGATCGAGACCTGGCTGCGATTGCACCGCAATGCCTTTGCCTTCTTCGGCGGCGTGCCGAAGCGGGTGGTCATCGACAACCTCGAGGCTGCGATCATCCGCGCCTGCTGGGACGATCCCCAGGTTCAGCAGTCTTATCGGGAGTGCGCCGAGCACTACGGCTTTCTGATCGCCCCCTGCCGTCCGAGGACCCCCGAACACAAGGGCAAGGTCGAACAGGGCGGCGTCCACTACGTCAAGCGCAACTTCCTGGGCGGCCGGGAGCCCACGACCATCACCCAGGCCAACCGAGATGTGTTGCGCTGGGTGGATACCACTGCCGGACGACGCATCCACGGCACGACCAAGGAGAAGCCCCTGGTGCGCTTCGAGACGGAGCGCGAAACGCTGCTGCCGCTGCCGGGTACGCCCTACGACATGGCGATATGGAAGCAGGTCAAACTGCACCGGGATTGCCACGTGGTCTTCGATCATGCCTACTACTCTGCCCCTTTCCGTCTGGTGGGGCAGCAGTTGTGGGTTCGCGGCGGTACCCGGGAGGTACAGATCTACACCAACGACTACCAGTTGGTGTCCACTCATCCCCGCGCCCAACGACCGGGCCGGCGGCTGACCAATCTGGATCATCTGCCTCCCCAGAAAGTGCCGGGATTGATCCTCAGTCGCGCTGGATGCCGGCAGCGTGCTTCTGAGATCGGGCCAGTCACCCGAAAGGTGGTCGACGGGTTGCTGGACCACCGTCCCGAGGATCGGCTGCGCACCGCAGGGCGGCTGCTGCGGATGGGCGAACGGTTTGGCCCACAGCGGCTCGAAGCTGTCTGTGCCCGTGCTCTGCGCTTCGATGACCCGGCGTACATCACCATCAAGCGCATCCTGGAGCAGGAGCTGGACGCGGAGGAGCTACCCTCCACGGAACCGGCTCCCCCCGCCCTGGCTTTCGTCCGTACGGCGGCGGAATTGGTCGGCCACCTGATGGGAGGTGTGTCGTGGAGATGACGCACCAACTCATCCCGTTCCTGAAGCGGCTGCGGCTGTCGGGGATTCTGGAGACGCTCGAGGTGCGCAACCAACAAGCGGTCGACGGGCGGTGGACCTACGTGGAGTTCCTGGCCCGCCTGCTGGAGGACGAGGTGGAACGCCGAGCGCAGAAGCAACTGGCGCTGCGCATCCGCAGGGCGGCGATCAACACCACCAAGACCCTGGAGGGGTTCGACTTCAACTTCAACCCCAGTATCAACCGCCAGCAGGTGCTGGAGTTGGCCACCTGTACCTACATCCGCCAGAAGCGGAACGCCCTGATTTGTGGGCCGACCGGCGTGGGCAAGACACATCTCGCACAAGCGCTGACCCACGAGGCGTGTCGCCGTGGCTATGCGGCTCTGTTCGTCAATACCTACCGCATGCTCCAGCACATCGACGGCGGCCGCGCTGATGGCACCCTGGAGCGGCGCTTCCAAACCTACCTCCGCCCGGATCTGCTGGTGTTGGACGACTTCGGGCTCAAGTCGCTGCACCCTCCGGCCCCCGAGGACCTCTACGACGTCATCGACGAGCGGTACGAGCGGGGTAGCATTATGCTCACCAGTAACCGCGCCTTGGAGGAGTGGCCCGACTTGTTCGGAGCCCCCTTGCTGGCCTCGGCAGGCCTGGATCGCCTGACCCATCGGGCACACGTCGTCGTCATCACCGGTGCCAGTTTCAGAGCCCAAGAGCCTCGTCGTCTGGCGGAGGAGGTGCATATCGAACCCTCAGACTAACCTTAACGGATGCATTCCGTCTACCACTTTTTCAGCAGGAGTTTCCCGTGCGCCATCTCTGCGAGTGGCCCACCTTGGCCGAAAATCGGTGGCCCCATATCGGGCGAAAATTGACACGCGGACATAATCCCGCACGCCTCGGCCTCGATCACCCCCTTTCCTCATCCCCTATCTCACCTTAACGCCTCATCACCAGCCCGCGTATTCTTCATCGCTGCGTGAGGTAATTGGCACTTGACAAGATGAAATAAGTCTGTTATAATTGCATTCAGATAAAAGGATCTCGCTCACTGGGTATGGGTGAGAAGATCTGACAACCGAAGATAGAGAGAGATAAGACTCCCGGGAGGTAATTCGCGGGAAGTTGTCAGACCGGTGCTTGAATAGGGGCATCGGCCTTGTGTTGTCTCTTGACAAAGATCGGTGAATGTGTTATACTTAGATTGCGTGTAAGGACCTTAACAACTGAAGAGTGGCAGGAAGGTAAGCGGAACTCGGGCCAACGTCAAAGAACCGTGGTGATAAGCCACGGTAGAATCTACGGAGAGTTTGATCGTGGCTCAGGATAAACGCTGGCGGCGTGCCTAATACATGCAAGTCGAGCGGGATCCCTTGGATTCGTCTGAGGGTGAGAGCGGCGGACGGGTGAGTAACACGTAGGTGACCTGCCCCGAAGACGGGGATAACCCTTGGAAACGGGGGCTAATACCCGATGTGCTCGGCGATTCGGTTCGTCGAGTAAAGCTCCGGCGCTTCGGGATGGGCCTGCGGCCTATCAGCTAGTTGGTAGGGTAATGGCCTACCAAGGCGAAGACGGGTAGGGGGCGTGAGAGCGCGGTCCCCCACACTGGCACTGAGACACGGGCCAGACTCCTACGGGAGGCAGCAGTCGGGAATATTGCACAATGGGCGAAAGCCAGATGCAGCGACGCCGCGTGGGCGATGAAGGCCTTCGGGTTGTAAAGCCCTTTTCTGGGGGAAGAGACAAGGACGGTACCCCAGGAATAAGCGTCGGCTAACTACGTGCCAGCAGCCGCGGTAAAACGTGGGACGCAAGCGTTATCCGGATTTACTGGGCGTAAAGAGCGTTTAGGCGGTTCCGTAAGTTGGACGTGAAAGCCCCGGGCTTAACCCGGGGAGGCCGTTCAATACTGCGGAACTTGAGGACAGCAGAGGGAGGTGGAATTCCCGGAGTAGCGGTGAAATGCGTAGATATCGGGAGGAACACCAGTGGCGAAGGCGGCCTCCTGGGCTGCTCCTGACGCTGAAGGCGAAAGCTAGGGGAGCAAACGGGATTAGAAACCCCGGTAGTCCTAGCTGTAAACGATGGATGCTGGGTGTGGGGGGTATAGATTCCCTCTGTGCCGAAGCTAACGCGTTAAGCATCCCGCCTGGGGAGTACGGCCGCAAGGCTAAAACTCAAACGAATTGACGGGGCCCCGCACAAGCAGCGGAGCGTGTGGTTTAATTCGATGCAACACGAAGAACCTTACCTGGGCTTGACATGCAGGTAGTAGTGAAGCGAAAGCGGAACGACCCTTCGGGGAGCCTGTACCAAGTGCTGCATGGCTGTCGTCAGCTCGTGCCGTGAGGTGTCGGGTTAAGTCCCGTAACGAGCGCAACCCTCGTCCTTAGTTATACGTGTCTAAGGAGACTGCCGGCGACAAGCCGGAGGAAGGTGGGGATGACGTCAAGTCAGCATGGCCTTTATGTCCAGGGCTACACACACGCTACAATGGCCGGTACAATGGGTTGCCAAGCCGCGAGGCGGAGCCAATCCTCCAAAGCCGGTCTCAGTTCGGATTGCAGGCTGCAACTCGCCTGCATGAAGCTGGAGTTGCTAGTAACCGCAGGTCAGCAATACTGCGGTGAATACGTTCCCGGGGCTTGTACACACCGCCCGTCACGTCATGGAAGCTGGCAATACCTGAAGCCGGTGGGCCAACCCGAAAGGGAGGTAGCCGTCGAAGGTGGGGCTAGTGACTGGGACGAAGTCGTAACAAGGTAGCCGTAGCGGAAGCTGCGGCTGGATCACCTCCTTTCTAGGGAGTATGGTCAAAGGCGATAACGGATTTCATCCGCTTGCCGGCGACCGAAACTTCGCCGAGTTGCGCCACTTCTTGCCACTGTTCAGTTGTTAAGGATCTGTTCTTTCACACATGGGCCTGTAGCTCAGTCGGTTTAGAGCACTCCTCTGATAAGGGAGTGGTCCCTGGTTCAAGTCCAGGCAGGCCCACCACATCTGGGGATGTAGCTCAGATGGGAGAGCGCCTCCCTTGCACGGAGGAGGTCAGGGGTTCGAGCCCCCTCATCTCCACCACACCAGGGGCGCTTGACAGGGAACGCTGATTGAGGTATACTAAGTCCTACGTTCCGGGAGAGTATCGAACCTATATGCCAAAGGCTTGTACCCAGGCCGGAATAGAATAAGTACGTAACACTGACATAATCTGAGGCGGTTGATGCGGCCTGGAGGATGTGCCAGGCCGTTTTGCTTGAACAAGGCGTAATGAAGGATGGTTGGTAGTTGGTGGGTGCGGCCCACATTGGATGGTGGGTTGTAGCGACCAGCAGTCAACCTGCTGGGACAAGTGATTGAGCACTTTAACAACTGAACAGTACGTGAGAACTTCAATTTCTCCGCATCACGTCGTTAAGCTACTAAGGGCGTACGGTGGATGCCTTGGCGCCAGGAGCCGAAGAAGGGCGTGGTACACTGCGATAAGCCTCGGGGAGCCGTGTGCAGGCGTTATATCCGAGGATACCCGAATGGGGAAACCCGCCTGGGCAATACCCAGGCACCGCCCGCTGAACACATAGGCGGGACGGAGGGAACGGGGGGAACTGAAACATCTTAGTACCCCCAGGAAAAGAGATCATTCCCTGAGTAGTGGCGAGCGAAAGGGGAATAGCCCAAACCAGCATCACTCAGTGGTGTGCAGACCTATGTGACGTTGGGGTTGTAAGGCCCGGCTGGGGAACTGCACAAACCCCAGGGAGTTACAAATCTGGCTGCTAGCCGAATCTTTCAGGAAAGCGGAACCATAGAGGGTGACAGTCCCGTAGGCGAAAGCGGACAGACTCTCGCCGGTGACCTTGAGTACCACGGGACACGGGAAATCCTGTGGGAAACAGGGAGGACCACCTCCCAAGGCTAAATACTTCTGGCGACCGATAGCGTACAAGTACCGTGAGGGAAAGGTGAAAAGAACCCCGGTGAGGGGAGTGAAATAGAACCTGAAACCGTATGCCTACAAGCGGTCGGAGCACTATGGCGTCTCTGTATACCGATGGACCGGGGCTCCCCCTTCGGGGGTTGAGCGTGAGGCCCAGAGGTCAGCCCCCTTCGGGGGTGCTAGGAGCGCAAGGTGTGACGGCGTGCCTTTTGGAGAATGAGCCGGCGAGTTACTCTCTGTCGCCAGGTTAAGGCAGCAACAGCCGGAGCCGTAGCGAAAGCGAGTCTGAACAGGGCGCAGGAGTGGCAGGGAGTAGACACGAAACCAGGTGAGCTACCCATGGCCAGGCTGAAGCGAGGCTAATCCCTCGTGGAGGGCCGAACCTTTCGCTGTTGCAAAAGCGTGGGATGAGCTGTGGGTAGTGGTGATATGCCTAACGAACCTGGAGATAGCTTGTTCTCCCCGAAATAGCTTTAGGGCTAGCCTCGCGCGTTTAGTACCGGAGGTAGAGCACTGGATGGGCTAAGGGAGCTTACAGCTTACCAAACCCAACCAAACTCCGAATGCCGGTACTTCAGAGCGCGGGAGTCGGACTACGGGAGATGAGTTTCGTAGTCGAGAGGGAAAGAGCCCAGACCGACGGCTAAGGTCCCCAAGTTCAGGCTAAGTGGGAAACGAGGTGGGATTGTCCGGACAGCCAGGAGGTTGGCCTAGAAGCAGCCATCCTTTAAAGAGTGCGTAACAGCTCACTGGTCGAGCGATCCTGCACGGAAAATATAACGGGGCTCAAGCCTGACACCGAAGCCACGGGAGTTAGTCAAGTAGTTTGATGGTCAATTAGTCAGATGGTCAGCTGGTCACACGATCAGCAGACCAAGAGACTAGGCGACTAACTGACGAAAAGACTAATTCGGTAGGGGAGCGTTCTGCAAGCCGAGAAGCCGTACCGTAAGGAGCGGTGGAGCGTGCAGAAGTGAGAATGCCGGCATGAGTAGCGTAAAACACGTGAGAACCGTGTTCGCCGTAAGTCTAAGGTTTCCGACGGAAGGTCAATCCGCGTCGGGTTAGTCGGGCCTAAGCCGAGGCCGAAGGGCGTAGGCGATGGACATCCGGTTAATATTCCGGAACCACCTGAGAGGAGCGATGAGGGGACGCAGCGTGGTAAGCCAGCCCGTTACTGGATTCGGGTGCTAAGCCCGTAGGGCGATGATGGGGGTAGGGAAATCCGCCCCCGGAGCCTGAGGGGTGATGGCGGTGCCATAGAGCCAGAAGTGGTCGAGCCAGGCTGCCAAGAAAAGCCTCTAAGCGTTGAGTCTCGGGTGCCCGTACCGCAAACCGACACTGGTAGACGGGTAGAGTATACCAAGGCGAACGGGAGAACCTTCGTTAAGGAACTAGGCAAAATAACCCCGTAACTTCGGGAGAAGGGGTACCCCAATAGGGTAAGGCAAATGTGCTGAGCCCGAGGGGGTCGCAGTGAAATGGCCCTGCCGACTGGTTACCAAAACCACAGGTCTCTGCTAACTCGCAAGAGGAAGTATAGGGGCTGACGCCTGCCCAGTGCCGGAAGGTTAAAGGGAAGAGTTATCCTGAGCTTAGGCGAAGGAGAAGCTCTGAACTGAAGCCCCGGTGAACGGCGGCCGTAACTATAACGGTCCTAAGGTAGCGAAATTCCTTGTCGGGTAAGTTCCGACCCGCACGAATGGCGTAACGAGTGGGGCACTGTCTCAACGAGGGACCCGGCGAAATTGAAGTCGCGGTAAAGATGCCGTGTACCCGCAGCAGGACAAAAAGACCCCGGGAGCTTTACTGTAGCTTGGTACTGAGTTAGGGCTTGGCTTGTGTAGGATAGGTGGGAGGCTGTGAAGCTGGGGCGTTAGCCTCGGTGGAGCCGTCCTTGAAATACCACCCTGGCCAAGTCTTGGCCCTAACCTCTGGCCGTGATCCGGCAGGGGGACAGTGCCTGGTGGGCAGTTTGACTGGGGCGGTCGCCTGCGAAAAAGTAACGGAGGCGCCCAAAGGTTCCCTCAGGCGGAATGGAAACCCGTCGTAGAGTGTAAAGGCATAAGGGAGCTTGACTGCGAGACCTACAAGTCGAGCAGAGACGAAAGTCGGGCTTAGTGATCCCACGGTACCGAGTGGAAGGGCCGTGGCTTACCGGATAAAAGTTACCCCGGGGATAACAGGCTAGTCTCCCCCAAGAGTTCACATCGACGGGGAGGCTCGGCACCTCGATGTCGGCTCGTCGCATCCTGGGGCTGAATACGGTCCCAAGGGTTGGGCTGTTCGCCCATTAAAGCGGCACGTGAGCTGGGTTCAGACCGTCGTGAGACAGGTCGGTCTCTATCCGCTGTGGGCGTAGGGGATTTGAGGGGAGCTGCTCCTAGTACGAGAGGACCGGAGTGGACAGACCGCTAGTGTGCCAGTTGTACCGCCAGGTGCATCGCTGGGTAGCTACGTCTGGCAGAGATAACCGCTGAAAGCATCTAAGTGGGAAACTCGCCCCAAGATGAGATCCCCCACCGGTTTAACCGGGTAAGACCGCCGGAAGACTACCGGTTTGATAGGCGGGAGGTGTAAGCGCAGCAATGCGTTCAGCCAACCCGTACTAATGGTCGAGGGCTTAACGCGTAGTGCGGAGAACTTGGAGTTTTCACGCTGTTCAGTTGATCAATCGTACAGTTAGAAGTCCCTTGGTGATTCTAGCGGCGGGGGTACACCCGGTCCCATCCCGAACCCGGCAGTTAAGCCCGCCAGCGCCGATGGTACTGGGGGGGCAGCCCCCTGGGAGAGTAGGTCATTGCCAAGGGACTTCTCGTTCTCTATGGCCTCCCAACCGGCCATAGGTTTGAGAGCGAGCAAATCCTTGCAGTGCTAAGCCGTTTCTTCCCCGGCTTCTTCCTCCACTTTCTCCTTGCTCTCGCCCTCTCCACCCGTAAGACCGTGCCGGAACTCGCGGATGCCTTCCCCTAAGTCCTTGCCGAGCTTACTCAGTCTGCCTACGCCGAAGACAAGCAGTACGATCACCAACACAATCACCAGTTCCGGTGTACCGATTTTTGGCATGTCGTTTCCTCCTTTGGACTTTGCTTCAGATTATAACACACCTTTCCATAACTTCAAACAGCCGCTCTCGACCCTATGCTTGTTTGTTTGATCCGGCATATTCTATGTGAGTGGAATACGCAACCTTGCGTGAACACACGCTAGGCATTATAATGGGACCTGGCGCGGGGAAGTGTCGGAATGGGCAGACGAGCGTGACTTAGGATCACGTGGGGCAACCCGTGCGGGTTCGAGTCCCGCCTTCCCCATTTGGTAAGGCAGGCTTCTGAGCCTGCCTCAAAATCGTGATGAGGAGGCACATACGCTTGAAGATCATTACTGAACCTCTGGAGAACCGTCAACTACTCCTCACCATTGAGGTGGATGAAGAGCGGGCTCAACAGGCCATGCGGCAGGCCACCCGCCAGATTGCCAGAGAGGTGAATGTTCCGGGCTTCCGCAAAGGTAAGGCTCCCTACGGTGTTATCGTGCAGCGCTACGGTGAGGACGCCATCCGTAGGGAGGCCGCCGATATACTGGCTAAAAAGGTCTACAGCGAGGCGTTGGAGCAGGAGGAGATTGAGCCTTACGCTCCCTGTGTGTTGGATGAGGTACTGCTTCACCCCATCACCTTCAGGCTCACCATTCCCTTGCGTCCTACGGTTGGCCTGGGCGACTACCGCGACTATCGCCTCGAGCCTTCAATAGTCGGGGTACATAAAGAGGAGGTACAGCAGGCGCTCGAAGAGATCCGCCAGCAAAATGCGATCCTCGATCCTGTTGACCGTCCGGCTGCGCTAGACGACGTGGTCGTGATTGATCTCGTGGGTCAGACGACCGATGGAGTGACATTACTGAAAAGAGACGGCATCCGTGTTCTGTTGGACGCCGAAAGCACCGACCCTGCGCCTGGCTTCGCCGAGGCCGTTGTAGGGATGAAGACGGGCGAAGAGCGCACCTTCACGTTGGCACTGCCGGACGACTTTCCTCAGGAGGGATTACAGGGCCAGGAAGCGGAGTTCACTGTCAGGCTCATAGAAGTCTACAAGCGCACCCTCCCCGGGTTGGACGACGACCTGGCGCGTACTATCGGCAACTTCGATTCCTTCGAAAAATTGCAGGAGCACGTCAGGGAACAGTTGCGGCGGGCGGCGCAGGAAAAAGCCGACGGGGAGTATGTAGAGCAAGTGCTGAAGACTATCATTGAGCAAGCCCGGATCGAGTACCCGCCTGTGATGTTCGAAGAGGCATTGGACGAGGCGGTTGGGGACGTCGAGCGTGCGCTGAAGCGTGAGGCACGACTCTCGCTGGAGGATTACCTGCGCATCCAGGGCAAGACTATGGAGGAATTGCGGGAGGACTTGAATCCTCGTGCCGCAGCCAGTCTCAGGCGCGCTCTGGTGCTGGGTGAGGTCGTGAGGTTGGAAGGGCTCGAGGTGGACGAGGAGGAAATCAGCGCGCACATCAAGAAGGTCAGCGCCCCGTGGGGCGCCCGGGCCAACGAGGTGCAGGCATCCCTCGATTCCAACGAGGGGCAGCGGACGGTGCGCAGCCGTCTGCTGGCCGACAAAGCGGTGCAACGGCTGATCGCCATCGCCAAGGGAGAGGTATCGGAGCCAATCTCCGCTGAGGAGCAGAGGAGCGGGGGAGACAAGGAGACAAGGAGACAAGGAGAGGGAGAGACAGGGAGTGGGGAGGCAGAGGAGCAAGGAGCAGGGGAGCAGGAGTGATGAGGAGGGTTCCGCCTATGACGTTGATTCCAATGGTGATTGAGACAACGGGGCGCGGCGAACGCGCTTACGATATTTTCTCGTTATTGCTCAAGGCGCGCATCATTTTCGTGGGTATGCCCATCACTGACCAGGTTGCCAACCTGGTGGTAGCCCAGTTACTGTACCTCGACAATGAGGATCAAGACAAACCTATCTCTCTGTACATCAATTGCCCTGGCGGCATCGTCTACCACGGGCTGGCGATCTACGACACCATGCAGCAGGTGCGAGCGCCGATCTCAACTATCGCTATAGGGGTGACGGCCAGTATGGGCACGGTGCTGCTGGCAGCGGGCACGAAGGGGTATCGCTACGCACTGCCTCATGCCACCATCCACATGCACCCAGCCGGCGGTAGCACGCAAGGATATGCCCCCGACGTCGAGATTCAATACAAGGAACTGAAGCGCGTCGAGGATTTGCTTCACGAACTGCTGGCGCACCATACCGGTCAGCCGGCGGAACGTATCGCGGCCGATTTCGACCGCGACCGCTTTATGACCGCTGAGGAGGCGGTCGAGTATGGCCTGGCAGATCAGGTCCTTCAACCGTCGGAGAAAAAGGAGTAGCGGACGCTATTCCACTTCTAGTATGACCACCTCGCCATCGTACAGGCTGCGGAAGCGCTCGGCATCGGCGCGAGTGCCGACGACGCCTGATCCGTAGTGCATTGGCACGGCTATCTTCGGCCTGATGTCGGTCGCTGCCTGCGCGGCTTTCTCGGCATCCATCGTGTAGGTCCCTCCCACCGGCAACAAGGCCACATCACAGCGGATGTCGCTCATCTCTGGGATGTGGTCAGTGTCACCGGCGAAGTAGAGTCGCTCCCCGCCGACTGTCACGATAAACCCGACGTGCTTGGCCCGCCGGGGGTGGTAGTGCTTGCCTACATTATAGGCCGGCACAGCCTCGATCTCCACCCCTCCCACCGTCGTTCGCTCACCTGGCTGCAGAGTGTGCACGTTGCCGCGCAATTTTTTTGCCGCTCCGGGGCTGGCGATGGTCACCGTCCCGGCCCAACTGACCCGCCTCACGTCGTCGGGAGAGCAGTGGTCGTGGTGCTCGTGGCTGATCAAAATGATGTCGGCCTGGGGTGGTTGGCCTTTCAAGTTCCACGGATCGAAGTAGATTGTTGGCGGTCCGTCGAGGCGGAAACTGGCGTGGCCCAGCCAGTGCAAGTTCTCGAGCAGGCCTACTGGAGTGCTCATCGTTACCCTTCTCATACCTGTATCACTGTTCGCAGTGCAATCACTCAGAGCCCCTGCTGCACGTTTTCACGTGTCACCCGCACCAATGCTGTGCCTTTGGCTGTGCTAAGTTGGTAGACCGTTCCCCGTGGCACAACGGTGAAGTCGCCGGAGTGCAGGTGCAGCATACTCTGGGACGTGCGCACAGTCGAGGTGCCACTCAGCACGAAAAGCAGCAGATCGTTGGGGGCCGGTATTTCGACTGACCAGGTTCCCTCCCCCCACGTCGCCTGCACGACTGAGTCCTCGACTCGGGCGACGGTCTGGAACCGAAATGGCAAGGTGAGTGTCCGTATCACGCCGTGGAGACTGACGCGCTTCAGCCTCGCCTCTCCGGCGACGGCGTAGAGGCGGCGGCGACCGTTCTTCCGCTCGGGAACGAAGCCACAGCGTAGGAGCAACACACTGGCACGCAATTCTGAACTGGACCGGTGTCCTACCCCCTTCGGCACGCAGGCCAACTCGCCTGGCCTCAGTCGCACCTCGCCCCCCTCGCTTTCCAGCAGGATGGTCCCTTTGTGGACCCAGAACAGCTCATCGTTGTCCAGGTGCCTATGCCACTCCAACATTCCTTGGCAAATGTAAACGCTGACGGTAATGTCGCCTACGCGGGCGGCGTTCACCATTGAGAACGGCTTATCTAACAGCTCAGCGATCCGAGAGACGTTTAGTTTCTTGAGCGTAGTCATCGGCACTATTATATCGCAATACCGCAAAAGTTGCTACTGGAAGTACGATGAATCTTCCTGCTTGCCAGTGCCCGATGCCTCAGGTATAATGCACCTGAAGAGGATATCTTATCTGAATCTCCAGACACGCTCCTAAGCACGAGGAAGCCTGAGTGACGCTTGAATTGAGCAGGTTAACTGGACAGGTGCAAGCGATGGGTGAGGAGTTGGCCGCCCGCGCGCGGCAGTTCGCTGGCATGGTGGAACTGGCACGACGCTGGCTGATCCAGTATGCCGACATGGGTGAACGATTGCGCCATCCCGCCCGCGCCATCCGCGCTGCAATCCCGACTGATGAACCCTTCAATGCCATCCATCCCCTTCCTGCCACGCCGGAGCGGTTCACCGTCATCGCTGCCGATGGTTCGCAGATCCAGCCCGACCCGCACGGAGTGGCGCTCTACTACCTCGTCAACGTCGGCAGTCTAGTTTACCGGCACGGCAGCGGCGAGGCGCCCGAGGCCCACAGTGAGCCCGTCTTGGGCCACACCGGAACCGATATGTACGAGAACGGGCGGCTGGTGACCGGAAACCTGCTCGATGTACGGCGGGATCTGGCCGAGATCACCCGCCTGGCCGACCTGTGCGCCGTCGAACCGTCGGGGCCTACGGTAGCCCTGGTGGACGGTACTCTCATCCTATGGGTGCTGGAAGACCGCTCCGAAGAGTGGCAACGTGCCAAAGTGATGGCCTATCTCGACCAATTGCACCGCATCCGCGAGGCCAGTGCAACCGTGGCCGCCTTCATCAGTCGCCCGCGCCGTGCTGAGGTGACGCGGTTGCTGCACCTGGCCAGCGTGGATGGAGACAAAAACCGGGTCGATCAAGAGCCCAATCCATTGGAACGGTTGCCTGACCGCGCCCTCTTCGAGACGCTGCCGCCCGGTGCGCGCTCGGCACTCTTCGTCAGCCCATCGCCTACAAACTACGATTACTACCACCCTGCCGGTCACGGTGTTCACTTCTGCTACATCAACCTGGCCGAGGAGGGACTCGACCCGGTCATCGCGCGGATAGAGTTGCCAGCCTGGGTGGCCGAGAATCCCGACCGGCTGGCATTGGTCCATGGGGCCATCGTCGCGCAGGCGCGCATCACCGGAGACTATCCCTACGCGCTGGCTCGCGCCGACGAACTAGCTTTCATCAGCGGCCCAGAGCGAAAAACGTTTGAGGAGATGGTCGTCACGGCGTTACTGCGCGCTGGGATGAGATCGGCCCTCTCGCCGAAGGCGTATTACAAGACCCTGACCCGTCAGGGCAGAAGGAAATATCGTGGATGAGTAGCAAGAATCTGCAAGTTGGCCGAGTGTTGCGGGCTGGCACGCGTGGTTTCACTGTCGGCTGTGCGGTGATGCAGCCCGATCTCCCGGCTTTTGGCTCGTTTGTGCGGGTGGAGGGCCAGACGTCGGGGAGTGCTATCTACGGCCTGATCTATGATGTCAGCGTGGAGGATGACCCTTTTGTGCGCCAGTTCATCAGTGCTGATCCACCTGAAGAGGTTGTGCGCGACCAACGCGAGAACCGTCAGGTGCCCATAGAGGTTAGTGTGCTGGCGGTGGGTTGCAGCGACGGAGTGACGATTCGCCAATGCCTGCCCGCGCAACCCCCGGTGACACTCGATTGGCTCTACCAGTGCACCGACGAGGAGATACAGGCCTTCACTGCCCGCTTCGACTACTTCCGCCTGGTGCTGGATGCGCGTCAGGTACCGGCCGACGAACTGCTGGGGGCCAGCCTGCTGGCTGCTGCCGCCGCCCGGCCAGAGGGTGAGCGGGAGACGTTTCTGGTTGAGGCAGGACGAGGACTGGCACGACTGCTGGCTGGCGACCCGGTACGGCTGGAGGGATTGCTGCGACGGCTGCGAGCCTGGTGAGGTAACGAGGTGGGAGGCGAGATGGAAGCAGAGGAGCACCGTCAGGCGGCAGAGACCTTTGTACGAGCGCTTGGGTACGCGAACGACGATCGAGTGCGGGCGGTTTTCATCGTTGGTTCCACTGCCAGCGGGCAGGGTGACGTCTACTCCGACGTGGACATGCTGGTGGCCGTCAACACGCTCATCCCCGACGACGAGCGGCTGAAGCGGCTGCGCGCTATCGGCTGCCGGAACATTATGCTTACCATCGCTGGCGTGGACAACCCGGCGTTCCCGGTGCAGTCGCAGATCATTGACAAGTTCGTCTTCCACGATGTCTGGTTTGACGTCAGTTACCACCTGCCCCACCAACTCAGGTTCTACTTCGACCACGTGACGCTGGTGGACAAGGACGACCTGACGTCCCACTTGCACAGCCCCCATCAGGTGTACAGCAGCGTAGAACTCAAGGCCCGCGTCCAGGCGGACCTGCGCCTGCTGCACGCGCGCACCAAAACCTACGAGAAGTATGCCCGGCGAGGAGAGTGGGTTGGCCTGGACCTTTCCGCTATCAAAAACTTGATCGTGGACGTGGTGATGGTGTTGAATGATCACTACAACTACAATCGCTATTCCTCTCGTATGAGCCAACTGCTGCGCGACCTGTCGGTCAAACCGGAGCACTTCGACCGGAACTTGTTAGACGTCCTGCATCTGGACGACCGGGAGACCTGGCTACGCAAGACCGAGATGCTGCACTGCTTGGAGGCCGACCTGATTGCACTATGCGAGGCCCGCTGGGGGCCGATTGCGATGTTTGACGATGGAAGACACAGCCAATGAGTGAACGTTCACCTGAACAGGAACTGGAAGCCTTCTTTGGCCCCCGCCCGGCCGAGCCCCGGCCTCTCCAGCGGCTGGGCATCGTTGTCAGCGGGAGTCTCTCCAAGGGGCTGGACATCAAACTGGATCAGGGCACGGTCATTGAGGGGCTGGCTGTGGGTCGGTATGTCGTCGTACGTGGGCAGACCGGGCGGCGCTTTTTCTGTATCGTCACTGATGTACAACTGGACGCCCTCAATCCTCTCATCGAGAAGGCTCCGCCAGAGCCATCCGATCCCTTCCTGGCCCGTGTCTACCAGGGCACCGCCGTATTCGGGCGCATCCACGTCGCGCCGATGTTGGTGCTGGAGCCCTCCTCTTCCTCTCCCCCAATGAGGGGGAAAGAGGGGGGGAGCGAGCCGAAACCGGTCAAGACTATCCCGGCCCACTTCACCCCGGTCTATCCCGCCAACGAGGAAGAGGTCGCCCTCGTCTTCGGCCGGGAGGAACAACCGGGCTACTTCTACATCGGAGATCCACTGGAGATGGAGGGCATCCATGTGGCGCTCGACCTGCGCCGTTTTGTCGAGCGCTCGGCGGGGGTCTTCGGCAAGACAGGCACCGGCAAGACCTTCCTCACGCGCACGCTGCTGGCCGGGCTGGTCCAGGAGGGCGTGGCGGTCAACCTGGTATTCGACATGCACAACGAGTACGGCTGGAAGAGCCAGAATGAGGCGAAGCAAGAAGTCAAAGGACTACGGCAACTCTTCCCCACCGGGCAGGTCTCCGTCTTCACGCTGGACGAGATGTCGTCCCGGCGGCGGGGTAGCAAGGTGGACGGTGCGGTGCGCATCGGTTACGACCAGATTGAGCCGGAGGACGTGGACAGTCTCTCCAGCCTGATGGCCCTCTCCGATGTGCAGGTTGGCGCCCTCTACTTCCTCCGGCGGCGACTGGGGCGGCGATGGGTCGCCCGGCTGCTGGACGAGGATGACCCACTGGAGGATCTAGAGAGTGCACTGGAGCGGGGCGCTCTCCACGGGGGGACCCTGGGTGCCATCCAGCGCAAGCTGGGGATGTTCCGTCGCTTTGACTTTCTGCAAGAGCGGATGGCGGAGGATTCCATCCGCCAGATTCTCGACCACCTGGACCGGGGAGTGAACATCATCCTGGAGTTCGGGCGGTACGGCAACAGCCTGGAGGCATACCTGTTGGTAGCCAACTATATCACCCGTCGCATTCACGCTCACTATGTCAGACGTAAGGAGGAAGCGCTGGGGGAGCGGGGGAAGGAGCCGCGCCCGCTGGTCATCACCATTGAGGAGGCGCATAAGTTCCTCGACCCCGCCGTCGCCCGACACACCATCTTCGGCACCATCGCCCGTGAGTTACGCAAGTACAACGTCACACTGTTGATCGTGGATCAGCGGCCCAGCGGAATCGACCCGGAGGTGATGAGCCAGATTGGCACCCGCGTCACCTGCCTCCTGGATGACGAGGCGGACATCCGGGCAGTCCTTTCGGGCATCAGCGGGGCAGGTGTGCTGCGGGAAGTGCTGGCGCGACTCGACACGCGCCAGCAGGCACTCATCCTAGGCCATGCTGTGCCGATGCCGGTAGTAGTGCATACCCGTACTTACGGCACCCCGGAGTTCTACGCTGAAATGGGGCTTCGGGAGGAAGAGGACCCTGAAGCGGTACTGGCGCGGGGTCGGGCAGTGCTGCGGGGGGAGGATGGTTTAGTGGAAATCTAGGCTGGGACTTATCGGAACTCTCCAGTCTCCGCGCCGTTGACTTTTGGCGATGAATGTGCTAAGATATTATTACTTGGCCTTATCAGCGAGGATTCTCGATCGTCCACTGTGCGGTTCAGCGGCGCGTATTCATTATCATCTTGTCTGTTTGTACTGCGAAGTCGTCTGACACGAAGCCGTCCGACACAAAGACGAGAACCGCACCCAGGCACGCCAGTGTCAGGCTGCATAGGGTGCCTTATGGCAGGTGAGGGCCTTGCTGGTGCTCACTTGTTTTTATGTTTTTATGCTGGCTTCGTGGACCAGGTTTTATTATAGGAGGGTATTTATGAGTGCGGAATTCATCTCTCGTATTGTAGGTATGATTCTGATGGCTACTGCGGGGGTTTTTCTGGGCACCCACGTAGCAGCCCAATTTGGAGGGGAACCTTACCAGTATGCGGCGGTCTTTCTGCTCGTCGGAGCGTTGGGCGGTCTGGTGTTGACACCTTACGTGACAGTACGACCTTTCTTGGCTTTACGCAAACGTATCCGTCAGGCGCCGGCGCAGCAACTGCTGGCCGCTGCGCTTGGGTTGATTGTCGGCCTGATCATCGCTGCCCTGATCGCGTTCCCGCTCTCGTTGCTCCCATCACCTTTCAACCAGATTCTGCCCTTCGTCGCTGCTGTGCTTTTCGGTTACCTGGGGATTATGGTGATGATCACTCGCCAGCACGATATTTTTAGGCTCTTTCGCGGGCGGCTGTCAGAGCGAGGCGAGGGCCCAGAAAGCGGGGGTAACGGGCGCAGGCCCGTTCTCCTGGATACCAGCGTCATCATTGACGGGCGCATTGCCGACATCAGCCACACCGGGTTCATCGAAGGTGAGATGCTGGTGCCACGCTTTGTGCTCAACGAACTACAGCACATCGCCGATTCTCCCGATGCTCTGCGCCGCAACCGGGGACGCCGTGGGTTGGATATGTTACGCCGGCTTCAAGACGAGTCCGTCACGATGGTGCGCGTCACCGATATGGACATTGAGGGTGTGCGAGAGGTGGACGACAAGCTGGTGTTGCTGGCAAAACAACTGCATTGTCCCATTGTCACCAACGACTATAATCTCAATCGCGTGGCCGAGTTGCAGGGCGTGAGGGTGCTCAACATCAACGAACTGGCCAACGCTGTCAAGGCGGTCTTTCTCCCTGGCGAATCGTTCGTCGTCAAGATCATTCAGGCGGGGAAAGAAGTTGGCCAAGGTGTTGGATACCTGGACGACGGCACGATGGTCGTGGTGGAGGATGGACATTCGTACATTGGCCGTGAAGTGGAAGTGATTGTGACCAAGGTGCTGCAGACGGCGGCTGGTCGTATGCTTTTCGCCCGGCTGGCACGTTGAGGGCCAGTGGGCCAGGATGTCGAGATTCGGAGAGGATAACGATGAGTCTGCAAATCTTCAACTATCTAACCCGCGAGAAAGAACCCTTTAAACCGCTGGAGAGGGGGCGAGTGGGGATGTACGTCTGTGGCCCAACAGTGTACGACCACGCCCACCTGGGCCACGCCAAACTATATGTGGCGATGGACGTGGTGGTGCGTTACTTGCGCTTCCTGGGCTACAAAGTTCGCTACGTCCAGAATATCACCGATGTGGGGCATATCCTGGATACTGGCGAGGACCGCATCCTTAAGGGAGCGCGGCGGGAACGGGTAGAGCCAATGGAACTGGTGGAGACCTACACCCGTTCCTACTTCGAGGATATGGACGCGCTGGGAGTGGTCCGCCCCAACATCTCCCCCCGCGCTAGTTGCCACATTCCTGAGCAGATTGAGATGGTCAGGATGCTGCTGGAGAAGGGGTTTGCCTACGAGACGGTAGAAGGTGACGTTTATTATTCGGTGGAGGAGTTCGCCGAGTACGGTAAACTTTCCAGACGCAAGGTCGAAGAACTGAAACCGGGTGCGCGGGTGGCAATGCGGGAGGAGAAGCGACATCCGGCCGACTTCGCGCTTTGGAAACACGCTGAGCCAGAGCACATTCTGCGCTGGCCCTCTCCCTGGGGTTGGGGCTATCCAGGCTGGCACACTGAGTGCTCGGCGATGGCGACCAAGTATCTGGGTGAGACGTTCGACGTCCACGGCGGTGGGCTGGAGAATATCTTCCCGCACAACGAATGTGAAATAGCCCAGGCGGAGGCTGCTACTGGCAAGCCCTTCGTCCGTTACTGGATTCTTGCCGGCTCTCTGACTGTCAACGGGGTCAAGATGAGCAAGAGTCTGGGCAACTCTCTCACTGTCAAGGAGGCGCTCCAACTCTACAGCCCGGAGGCGATCCGCGCCTTCATCCTCTCAAGCCACTACCGTGGACCAGTAGATTTCAGCCGCGAGGCGATACTGGCCGCCGAGCGCGGAGTCGAGCGGTTGCATAACACCGTGCGCACGCTGCGAGCTCGGATGGAGCAGTTAATCCCGGCTGGCACGGCGGACCTTTCTTACATCACTGACCTCGATGCTCATCGCGATGCATTCATAGAGGCGATGGACGATGATTTCAACACACCCAGGGCCATCGCCTCCCTCTTTGACTTCAGCAAGGAGGTGAACACGCTGCTGGCTTCGGGGCAGCCTGTGAGCCTGGGTACGCTGGCGGCGATAGATGGCCTCTATCGTGAGTTAGGCGGTCAGGTGCTGGGCATTATCCCCGATGATCTGGCCCAAGAGATCGGCGGCGAGTTGGTTGAGGGGCTGATGGACATCATTCTGGGCCTCCGTGAACGATATCGCGAGGCCAAAAACTGGGAACAAGCAGATGTACTGCGCCGTCAACTGGAGGAACTTGGGGTCGTGGTGGAGGATCGGCCCGAGGGGCCGGCGTGGCAGGTGGAGTACAGGAGAGGATGAGGGAAATCCTCTACGGCCGGAATGTTGTCTACGAATCACTGCGGGCCGGACGGCGTGAGTTCTACAAACTAGTGCTGGCTGAGGGTGTCCGGCAAACGGACGCCGTCGGCCAGATCGTTTTCCTGGCCAAGCAGACCGGGGTGCCGGTGGATCGCACCGAACGGCGTAATCTGGACCGTCTTGGCAACGTTCATCACCAAGGCGTGGTGTTGGAGACGAGCGAGTATCCCTACAGTTCGCTGGACGACATCCTGGCAGCGGCTAAAGCGCGTGGCGAAGCGGTCTTCCTCCTGCTGCTCGATCTACTGCAGGACCCCCAGAACGTGGGGAGTTTGCTGCGCACGGCCGAGGCCGTGGGCGTACACGGGGTGGTGATTCAGCGACGGCGGGCAGTGGGCATCACGCCAGCCGTGGTCCACACCTCGGTGGGTGCGGTGGAGCATCTGCTGGTGGCGCAGGTGACCAATCTGGTGGACGCCATCGGCATGCTCAAGGCGCACGACGTGTGGGTGGCTGGTTTGGAAGCGCTGCGCGGTGCGCAACCTTACCACGAGGCTGACCTGAACGGCCCGCTGGCGGTGGTGGTGGGCAGTGAGGGGGAGGGGCTGCGGCGACTGGTACGGGAGCGCTGTGACTTTCTACTGCGGCTGCCCATGTTTGGCCAGGTGACCTCGCTCAATGCAGCCGTGGCGGGGTCGGTGGTGCTCTACGAGGCGCTGCGGCAGCGACAGGTAAGCGGGTGAGAACCAGAACAGACCGGGTGCGCCGCCTCAACTGGAGAGTCGTCGTCGGCTTGGTGGTGAGTGGCGTGTGCCTGTACGTCGCTATCCAGAACCTGCAGCCTGTGGAGGTCTGGCGGGCCTTCAGACAGGCTCGCTATATCTGGATTGCGCCCGCGGTGGTGCTATACCTCTTCGCGCTGGTGGTCCGTACCATGCGTTGGCAGGCACTTCTCTCCTCCGAGCGTCACATCCTCTTGCGAGAACTTCTGCCGACGATGGCGATGGGCCGGGGGGCGAACAACATCTACCCTTTTCGCGCTGGCGAGATCGTGCGCGCGCTGCTGCTGCGACAGCGCAACGAAGTTTCCGCTGTCGCCGGGCTGGCCTCCATCCTGGTCGAACGTGTCTTCGACGGGCTGACGATGATTCTATTCCTCATCCTGGCAGCCCTCATCGGAGGCATCCCCGATTACCTCCGCTACGTCGTGTGGGCGGCAGTGGCGGTTTTCGGCGCTGCGCTGGCGCTGATCTATGCGGTCGTGTTGTGGCCTGTTCCTATTCAGCGCCTGGCGGAGTGGCTAATCGCCCGCCTCGCCCCTCAGCGCTTTCGCCCAAGACTGCGTGACGTCACTGGGCGCTTCATCCGTGGTTTCGCCTCCGTCAAATCCGTCCTGACGCTGACCCTGGTTCTGATCTTTTCTATTACCGTATGGACGGCCGAGACGTTCAGTTACCGGCTGCTGATGAACTCGTTCGGCTTCGGTGTTGACCTGCACCACCTCCTGTTGATGAGCAGCGCAGCCAACCTGGCAACGGCGCTGCCCTCAGGGCCAGGCAACCTGGGCACCTTCGACGCTCCTGCCATCTTGGTACTAACCCGCGTCGGCGTCGCCGGTAACACGGCCATCAGTTATCAGACATTGCTGCACGCTGTGCTGTGGTGCACGGAGACCTTCGCTGGGCTGTGGTTCATATGGCGCGGTGGCCTCAGAAAGGCCGACCTGGACCGGACCCTGGCTGCACAGCCGGGCGAGTGAGTTTGAGGTTTGCCTATGGACATCGGCATCATCGGCGCCGGCATTACCGGCCTCGCGGCCGCCTACGATCTGACGAAGCAGGGCCACGCTGTCGCCGTTTACGAGGCGCGGCCCTACGCCGGAGGTCTCGCGGCAGGCTTCCGCGACGAGCGGTGGGAGTGGCCTCTCGACCGTTTCTATCGCCACTGGTTTGCCTCCGACGACGACGTCATCCATCTGATTGAAGAACTAGGTGCCCGCGACCGGCTTTTCTTCCCCCGCCCCACCACCACTCTCTACTATCAGGGGCGGCTCTACCCACTTGATAGCCCCGTTCCTTCGCTAAAGTTCATCCCGTTCCCGCCGCTGCACCGCGCCATCCGCGTGCTTCAGTTTACACCGTTGCCGCTCGTAGATCGTCTGCGGGTCGGGTTGGTGGGCGTCTACCTGATATTGACCAAGAACTGGCGTCCTCTGGAGCACGTTTCAGCGGACGAGTGGCTGCGCCGGGCGGTCGGTGAGAGGGCCTACGACGTATGGTGGAAGCCGCTACTCATCAGCAAATTCGGTGAAGAGAGCTATCGGGACGTGAACATGGCCTGGATGTGGGCCAGGTTGTACAAACGCACCGCCAGCCTGGGCTACTTTGTCGGCGGGTTCCAGGGCTTTGTGGATCTGCTGGTCGAGCGAGTGCAGGCGCAGGGGGGACAGGTGCGGCTGGGCGCAGCGGTACAGACTGTCCATCCCAGCGCCGAGGGTCACCTGCGGCTGGAGACGGCGGCGGGCGTCGCCGAACACGAGCGGGTCATCGCCACCTGCTCCCCCCAGGCGATGCTTCAACTGACCCCCGATCTCCCCCCCGATTACGCCGTGAAACTGGAGCGGCTCAAGTCGATGGGCGCGGTAGTGCTCATCCTGGCCCTCAGGCGTCGCCTGACCGGGGGCCACTACTGGATCAACCTGCCTAAAGGTGGAGAGTTCCCTTTCATGGGGCTGGTCGAGCACACCAACTACATCAGCCCGGAGCACTACGGCGGCGACCACCTGGTCTACTGCGGCGACTACCTGCCGCCCGACCATCCCTACTTCGGCTACAGCAAGGAGCAGTTGCTGGAGACCTACCTGCCGAGCCTGGTCAAGATCAATCCCGATTTCCGCCTCGACTGGGTGCGGGACAGTTGGATGTTCACCGAGAAGTACGCTCAGCCGGTCCCCGCGCTTCACCATTCGCGCAATATCCCCCCGCTGAAGACGGGTGTCCCTGGACTGTGGATGGCGAACATGAGCCAGGTCTATCCCTGGGACCGGGGGACCAACTACGCGGTGGAGATGGGCCGGCGGGTGGCGCAGGAGGTAGTGAAGTGAGAGCAGCCATCATCACCATCGGCGACGAACTGACCTGCGGCTACCGGCTGGACACCAACTCTCAGGTGACCTCGCGCCGCCTGACGCTCTTGCCCGTTGAGGTGGTTCTCCATCTCAGCGTGGGCGACGACCTGGAGGCGATCCATTGGGGATTGTGCACCGCGCTGGACGTGGCAGACGTCGTCATCATCACTGGCGGGCTGGGGCCGACGGAGGACGACCTGACCCGCCAGGCGGTCACTGCTCACTTCGGCCTGGAGTTGGTGGAGGATGCCGAGGCGTTGGCCCGCATCCGAGAGCGGTTTGCCCGCCGGGGCCGTACGATGCCCCCAACAATGTTGACGAGCAACCGTATCCAGGCCCAGGTGCCCGCTGGCAGCCAGATCATCTACAACAATCGGGGCACCGCTGCCGGATTCTACCTGCCGACAGACGGGCGGCACATCTTCGTCACACCCGGCATCCCCTATGAGATGGAAGGCATGCTGGAAGGGTTCATCCTGCCCCGGCTGCGGGAGTTGGTGGGGGCCGGTCACCACGTCCGGCGGGCGGCCCTCAAGGTCTATGGGTTGCCGGAGTCGGTGATCAACGAGCGGGTCCGGCCGATGTTGGCGCGGGGCCGCAACCCGCTCCTGGGGCTCCTGCCCCACCGGGGCACCATCACCGTCGAAGTGGTCGCCGCAGGTAGCACGCCGGAGGAGACAGAAACGCTGATTGAGGCGGACCTGGCAACACTGCGGGCTGAACTGGGACGGTACGTCATCAGCGAGGATGAACGGGACCTGCCCCAGGTGGTGGCCGACCTGTTGATCGAGCGCGGGCTGACCATTGCGACGGTGGAAGTGGGCACCGGCGGGCTGGTCGCCGCCCGGCTGACCGAGCCGGAGGGATCCCAGCGCTGGTTCCGCCGCAGTGCAGTACCTGACGTGGCGCTGGCGTCATTGGGAAAGCCCAGGGGGGACAGCCTGGTGGACGAAGAGACCGCGTTGACGATGGCTTCGACCGCGCGGCACGCCACCGGCGCCGATGTCGGCGTGGGCGTGGGTGCAATCGCCATCCCTGAAGACAGCACTTACCGCCGGCCATACGGCGTGGCCCACGTGGTGGTGAACCTGCGGGGGCGGGAGACCTGCCGCCGGCTCAGTTTCAGCGGCGACCGCGCCCGCGTGCGGGAGTGGGTCGCCGACGCTGCCTTATCGCTGGTGCGGCTGTGGGTGCTGGAGCAGGAAAAGGGCGACAAAAGTGCTTGACAACCTTGCCTCTTCCGTTGTATACTGAATGTAGCTCTTGTTGGTTTGCTTGTTTGTTGGTTTGCTTGCCTGCTTGAGCGCCCCGCCTCGCTACCAGCTGAAGGAGGAAACCGATGCGCGAGCCAATGCTTGACCTGACCATCTCCCTTCAGGACAAAGTGGACGACGAGACGTTGGACCGCCTCACCCGACGTGTGCGCGACGAGATTGACGAACTGGATGTCGAGGAGGTCGGGCTGGCCCCGGGCACCGACTTGCCTCCGGGGGCCAAAGGGGACCCCATCACCATCGGCAGCATCTTCGTCGCCCTGGCCTCCGCCGGGGTGTTCACCGGCCTGATCGAGTTGCTGAAGTCCTGGGCGCTCCGCCGGGAGGGCCGCACGGTCACCCTCAAGGCCAAGATCGGCGACCGGGAGGTCGAATTGGCGTACTCCCCGGCCGAGACTCCCCCTGAGGATATGACTCGCTTCGTCAACGCAATCGTGGGCACCCTGCGAGAAGGGAAGACACCTACAGCGGGAGGGTAGCAGTCCACAACACAGGTTTTGTTGCCCCGTAGTAACGACTTCAGTCGTTGTTGAAGGGGAAGAAGCGACTGAAGTCGCCACTACGAACGAACCCATCATAATCATCGGGGTGAGGTAGTAGTTCGGTATGGCCCCAACAGGCAAACGGTTGGCGTTGATCGTCGCCAGCAGCGAGTTCACTGATGAAACGCTGCGGCGGTTGATCACGCCCGGCCAGGACGCCACCGACTTGGCGCGTGTGCTGGAAGATCCCACCATCGGCGGTTTCGAGGTCAAGCGGCTCATTGATCGTCCCTCCTACGAGGTGCGCCGCGAGATCGACACCTTCTTCACCGGCCGCAAGCGGGATGACCTGCTGCTGCTCTACTTCTCCGGCCACGGCGTCAAGGACGACGACGGGCGGCTCTACCTGGCGACCACCGACACCCGGCGCAGGCTGTTTCGCTCCACGGCGGTGCCGGCCACCTTCGTCAACGAGACAATGACCGCCAGCCGCTCCCGCCGCCAGGTGCTGATCCTCGATTGCTGCCACAGCGGGGCCTTCGCGCGGGGGGTGGTGATCAAGGGTGGCGAGAGCGTGGACATCCGTGACTGCTTTGAGGGACGGGGCCGGGTGGTGCTGACTGCCTCCAACGCGATTCAGTACGCCTTCCAGGGTGACGAGATCATCGGTGAAGGCAGCCGCTCCGTGTTCACCCACCACCTGGTGCGCGGGCTGGAGACCGGCGAAGCCGACCGTGACGGCGACGGCTGGATCTCGCTCGACGAACTGTACGATTACGTCTACGACCGGGTGACTGACGAGACGCCCCGGCAGACTCCTGGCAAGTGGACCTTCGACCTGCAGGGAGACATCGTCATTGCCAGGAATCCGCGTTGGAGCGTGAAGTCGGTCGAGTTGCCGCGCGAGTTGCAGCAGGCCATCGAGAGCCCCTTTGCGGGGGTGCGCGAGGGCGCGGTGCGCGAACTCGACCGGTTGCTGCGCGGCAGCCATCCGGGCCTGGCACTCGCGGCGCACGCCGCCCTGACCCGCCTGGCGGACGACGACAGCCGTCGGGTTTCGACCGCCGCTGCCAAGAGCCTGGCGGTGTATGCTGAGGCGGAGCAGGAAGCAGGAGGTGAGAGACGGGAAGCAAGAGGTAAGGGGTGGGAAGAGATTGAAGCCGAACGGCTTGCGGCGCGGAGGGCCGAGGCGGAACGCGTGGCGCGTGAGAAAGCCGAGCAAGAAGCACGAGCAAGAAAGCGAGAAGAACAGGAGCGCCGTGCGCGCGAGCCATTGCGCCGCCCGTGGCACAAGCGAGTACCGACCTGGACCTGGATTGTGGGTGGGGTGGTGATGCTGGCGATCCTAGTGGGTTTGGTTGGATGGGGGCTACGTTGGTGGCCTCCAGAACACATCCCGAGACTGGGAACTATCTGCGATGAAAATGGATGCAATGGTGATATACAGGTTCGCCCCACCGATAGGATGGCGATGGTCTACGTACCGAGCGGGACCTTCCAGATAGGCAGTACTAATGCTGAGATCGAAGAGGTGTTCGCTCAGTGCGAACGGTTGTATGGGAAAGGTGAATGCCACCAGAGCATATGTGAAGATGAATCTCCTAAACATCCCGTCACCCTCGACGGATTCTGGATTGACCAAACTGAAGTGACCAATGCCCAGTACGCATCTTGCGTATCAGACGGTGAATGCGTGGAGTCAGTCTATGTGCACAACACAACCTACAACGGAGATGAGAACCCCGTGGTGGGCGTCTCGTGGGATGACGCAGCGGCTTACTGCAAATGGGTCGGGGGCCGATTGCCCACCGAATCTGAGTGGGAATACGCAGCGCGAGGGTCGGGTGGGCGGATCTATCCATGGGGAGATATATTTGACGGTGCGCCGCTGAACTTCTGTGATGCTAACTGCACGGAAGATCACAGAGACACTGAGTACGACGATGGATATGAGAGAACAGCGCCGGTGGGTAGCTTCCGGGGCGGAGCAAGTTGGTGCAATGCACTGGATATGGCTGGCAACGTTGCAGAGTGGACGAATGATTGGTACAGTGGCTACTTCTTCAAGGAGCAAACGAATCCCATCGGCCCGGAAACAGGAGACTTCAAGGTACTGCGCGGAGGCAGTTGGATCAACGATCAAGTAGGTGTTCGTGCGGCCAATCGTATGTTTCCTCTTCCAAGCGAGCGTAGCGCCTTTATGGGATTTCGTTGTGTAGTGTTGCCAGCGGGGCCGCTTTTCTGGACGGAGATGCCAACAGCCACGCCCGCAGCGACGCCGACACTATCCACGACACACACGGGCACGCCAGCACCGACGGCTGCGCCCACAGCTACCCCGACCCGTATGCTGACACCTACGCTGACTCCCACCCGTATACCCAACACCTGGGTCCGCCCCGACGACGAGATGGTGATGGTATACGTGCCGGAGGGAGAGTTCGAGATGGGCAGCGATGATGATGGCGTGGACTATGCGCTGCAACTGTGCAACGAGTACTCCCGCGTCAGCTGCAAGCGGGAGGGGTTCGAAGACGAGCAGCCGGTGCACACCGTGGTGCTGGACAGCTTCTGGATTGACCGCACCGAGGTGACCAACACGCAGTACCAGTTGTGCGTGGAGGCAGAGGCATGCGACCCACTGGTAGAGAGTGGCTCAGACACCCGTGAAGCATACTACGGCAACAGCGCCTACGACGATTACCCGGTCATCTGGGTTACTTGGCACCAGGCGGTGGACTACTGCGAGTGGGCGGGGGCGCGGCTGCCGACGGAGGCGGAGTGGGAGTACGCCGCGCGAGGGCCGGAGGGGAGGGTGTTCCCCTGGGGGAACACGTTCGACGGGACGCGGCTAAACTACTGTGATGCCAACTGCGAGCGTGACTGGGCTGACAAGACGACTAGCGACGACTACGCCGACACTGCGCCGGTGGGGAGTTTCCTGACAGGGGCCAGTTGGTGCGACGCACTGGATATGGCGGGCAACGTATGGGAGTGGGTGGCGGATTGGTATGGGGAGTACCCCGCCGGGCGGCGGGAGAATCCGGCAGGATCCTCTTTCGGGGAGTACCGGGTGCTGCATGGGGGTTCGTGGGAAAACGACCCGTCTCGCGTACGCAGCGCCGACCGTGGCTGGAACAATCCCGGTGAGGCACGCTACATCAGGGGCTTCCGTTGCGCCAGGGATTCTGAATAGGAAACACGAAGGGCACGAAAGGCACGAAGGACGCGAATGGGGGAGCAGGAGTGAGTGCCAGAGAGGGTGTGGAATACGAGGAGGTCACTGATACTGGCATAGTGCTGCGCGAGCGGCGCGCGGGGTATTCCACACACGAATACGACTTTAACGACGCCACTGTGGCGCAGCGCGAATTTTGGGGCCACCCTTGCGAAGGTTGCGCATAACTCTGGTACAAACGATTGTTCCCGACGGCAAAAAACACCTTCAATCTAAACCGTTTTCTAACCTTCGCAAGGGTTTGGTTCACGCAATCAGTCATAAACAGGACACGGATCAAGTACGCAGATAAAGATAAAAAATCCGTGAGAACCCGTCTCATCTGTGTGTATCCGTGTGCTATTTGTGCCTGTTTTGGGAAGAGCCTGAGCAGTCACCACCCGAACTGTGGTTGAACGAGCATGGGGAAGTGTACGATTCGTGGCGTAGGAGGAGGTAAGCGCTTATGCGTTTTATGCACATTGCCGATATCCACCTCGGTTACCAACAATACGGCTCCAGAGAACGCTTCAACGACTTTAGCCAGGCCTTTCTGTACATCGTCGAACAGGCCATCGAGCAGCAGGTGGACTTTGTCCTGCTGGCCGGCGATCTCTTTGAGAAACGCACCGTAGACCCACTGGCCATGCGCGTGGCCATTGAGGGGTTCAGGATGCTGCGCGAGGCCGGCATCCCTGTCGTCGCCGTCGAAGGCAACCACGAAAAGGCGCATTACCGTAACCAGTACTCGTGGGTGGATTTTCTGGATGGGCTGGGTTATCTGTACCTGCTCAACCCGCGCTTTGAGGACGGACGTGCCATCCTGGAGCCCTACGGCGACACCGGAGGGGCCTACCTGGATCTGCCCGCTGGCGTCCGCGTTTATGGCCTCAAGTACTACGGCGCTTCCACGGGCAAAGTCTTTGGCCTCTTCGCCGACGCTTTGGCTGAGATGGATCATAACAATGTAGAGTTTACCATCCTGGTATCTCACGCTGGGATGGAAGGGCAACTGCCGCGCTACTCCGGCACGCTCGCCTATAACGACCTGGCCCTGTTGCGGGAGCGCATCAACTATCTTGCCTTGGGGCATATCCACAAGCCCTACGCTGTGGATGGGTGGATCTATAACCCTGGTTCGCCAGAGACCTGGAGCATCGAGGAGGTCGCCTGGCGGGAGCGAGGTTATTACCTGGTCGAGATTCAGCCGGGGTGTGACCCAGACCACCAGGCCGAGTTGATCGCCACCCCACGCCGTTCCTTCCATCGCTTTCGTCTGGAGGTAGACACGTTCACCGACCCCAACCTCGTCTACGACGCAGTGCACGCGCTACTCCATTTTCATCAAGGCGAGGTGAGCACCACCGCCACGAGTACTCGCGGTGGCATTGCCCGCGATTCGGCTCCTGTTGTCGAACTCACGTTGGGCGGTGTGCTCCCCTTCAGTCGTTACGACCTCGACCTGGACTACATCAAAGGCTTGCTGGACGATGTCTGGTCGCCCCTCGTGACCCGGGTGCGAAATATGACCACACCAGCCGGGTTTGAGATCGCCGTGGACGTCGAGGCCAGCCGCCCGGAACTGGAGCGCGCCATCGTCCGCGAGTTGCTGGAGCGAGATGCCCGCTTCCGACCGGCCGCTGACGCCTGGACGCGCGTTGCCCTCGACGTGAAGCGGTTGGTCTTGGAAGACAGCACCCCGGAGACCGTGATAGACTACCTACGTCGCTCGATTACCCAGAAACCGGGTTTTTTCCTAAAAACCCGGTTTCTCGGAAGAGGTACATAAGATGCGGATTGCCCAGATAGACCTGGAAAACGTCAAGAGTTACCGATGGGAAAGCGTGGTATTTACCGAGGGTACCAATGCCATCTGCGGGCCAAACGGCGCGGGCAAGAGCACACTGCTGGAGGCCGTCGGTTTTGTCCTCTTTGACTCTTTGCCCTACACACGACGCAACTTCGTCCGCGAGGGAGAAAAGACAGCCACCATCACCGTTCACCTGGTCAGCGACGATGAGCGAACCTACCAGGTGGTCCGCAAGTGCGGCCACAGCAGCCGTTACTACGTCTATGACCCAGAGATCGACCAGAATCTCACAAATGGCAAAGAAGAGACGCAGGCCTGGCTGTACGAGTTTATGGAGGTGGAGGAAACTACCAGTTTATCCGCCCTCTTCGAGGATGCGGTTGGCGTGCCCCAGGGTCTGCTGACAGCGGCCTTCCTGGACAGGGCGAGCAATCGCAAGAACACCTTCAACCCCCTTCTCCGCGTGGATGAGTACGAGAAAGTCTGGAAGGCACTGCTCGATCCACGAAGTCATCTCAAGAAGTGGATCGCCGAGCAGGAGAAGAGTATTGCCGGCTGCGAGGCTGAGGTCAAACCACTACCAGTCTTGCGGGAGAAGGTAGCCGGCCTGCGGGCTGAGATTGAGGCCGATGAAGAGCGCCAGGCTGTCTTGCAGGTCGAATTGGAGGACGTGACTCAGCGTAAGGAAGCCCTCGCATCTATCAAGGAACGTCTGGATGCGCTGAAGCAAACGGTTACCCAGGCCGAGGCAGGGGTCAAGACGCTTGATGCACGACTGGCCGATGCCCAGGCCGCCGTCGAACGAGCGGCGCAGGCCCAGTCCGTAGTGGGCGAGACGGGGGTCGGGCACCAGGCTTATCTGGCGGCCCAGGCGAATCTGGCCGAGTTGGAGGAGCAGCGGCGGGAGCGCGACCGCCTGAACGACACGCTTCAGCGCCACGTCACCGACCTGGCCCTGGCCCAGCAGAGAGTCGCCGGGCTGGAATCGAAACTAGAGGCCATCGCCGCAGCCGAGGCCGAGATGGCGATGCTAGACCCACAGGTAAAAGCGCAGCAACGGCTGGAGAGCGAACTGGCCGAGGCCCGTCGCGCCGCCGACTGTCTGGCCGGTGCGGAGTTAGCCTTGCGTCAAGAGCAGACCCGATTGATCGACCTGGAGATAAGGCTGTCTGGCGTGCAGGCTGGCCTGGCCAAATTGGTCGAGGTCGAGGGGGAGATCGAAGCGCTGCAAGCGGAACTGGAGGAACTGGACGGACAACGCGATGCGCTGACGGCTCAAATCGCGACGCACCAGGCGGAACTGGATCAACTGAAAGAGCAAACCGTCACTCTGGAAACAGTTGAGACGGCGCTGTGCCCTGTGTGCGAAGGCCCGTTGACGCCGGAACACCGTTCCGAGTTGCTGGCGCGCAATCAGGCGCGTCAAGCAGAACTAGAGGCGGCGCTGGACGAAGCGATATCCCGGCAAGATACAGCAGAGAAAAGCCGCCGCCAGAAACAGAGGGCGCTGCGCAAGCGGGAAAAGCGAGTCAAGAAGTTGCCCCGCCAGGCGGAGGCAGATGATCTCGCGGCGCAGATAGATACTCAACGGAAAGCCCTGTCAGGGATCGAAGCGACGCTTTCCGACCTGGCCGGCGCGCCGGCCGAGGTCGAACGGCTGACGGCCGAACTGGAGATCCTGGGAGATCCCCGCCGTGACTACCAGCGCGCCACCGACACCGCCGACCAGCGGGAGATTGTGGAGCAGGATTTGACGGCGACGAAGGAGCGCATCGCCGAGTTGAAGGGCCAAAGGGACGCGCTCGAGGGGGAGTTGGCAGACTACGCCGACCTGGATGAGCGTGTCGAGGCTGAGCGAGCGGCGCAGGCCACTCACGAACCGGATCACCGGCGCTACCTGGAGCACATCCGCGAGGCAGAGACGTTGGGAGAGCGTAAGGAAAGCGTCGCTGCCCTGAACGATGAACGGAAGGGTGCCCATACTGAGTGGGAGCGGGCGGTCCGGGAACGAGACCAGGTTGCAGCGGACTATGATGCCGCAGTCTACGCGCAACTGGTGGAAGCGTTTACCACGTTGAGCAGTGAGATGGCGACTTTGAGCGAGCGGATTCGCCTGCAGCGGAGCCAGGTAGACGCAGGACAGGCCGAGATAGAGCGGCTGGTGGGCGTGCAGGAGGCCCTCGAGACAGCCCGCGTCGAGCACGCTGAGTTGGTCGAGGTGCTGGCCCTCCTGGACTACCTGCGCCAGGTGTTGCGGGACGCGGGACCGCAGGTGACTCAGGCATTGGTGGAAGTCATCTCGTTGCAGGCAGCCTGCCTCTACGCCGACATTATGGCCGACCAAACCGCTCGACTGCGCTGGACGGAGGGCTACGAGATCGTGCTGACGGCAGGTGGTCGGGAGCGCACCTTCAAGCAACTCTCCGGCGGTGAGCAGATGGCGGCCGCCCTGGCCGTGCGCCTGGCACTATTGCGCGAGGTCTCGGCAGTTGACGTCGCCTTCTTCGACGAGCCGACGGCCAACCTGGACGACCACCGGCGCGACAACCTGGCCGAGCAAATCCTAAATGTCAAGGGCTTCTCCCAGCTCTTTGTCATCAGCCACGACGACACATTCGAGCGGGGTACCGACAACGTGGTGCGGGTGGTCAAAGAGAACGGCGTCAGCCGGGCCTGCTCTGAGTCCTTCGGCTTCGCTCAGGACAGGCCTGTCGAACGGGTGGAGGCGTCGTAGTCTGCGGGCTCGTGCGAGTTGACGGATGACGCTGTCCAGGATAAAATAAGCCACATACTCCTTATGCTAATTTGGACGTGGCGAGAGAAGACGAAGAGTGAATGACGTGGAATCTACGCACAAAAGCACGGACGTAGTTGCGCCAGTCGAGTCATTGCGCCGACGACTGGGCCAGCCGGACCCGCGCCAAGTTGCTGCCTGGCGGGCGATGAGCCCCGCCCGTCGCCTGGAGATAGCGTTTCAGGCGTATCAGTTCGCGCTGGATACAGTGCGCCTGACCGAGCGGCAGCGCCACCCTGACTTGCCGCCGGACGAATTGGCATGGCGAGTCACCCGCCGGATGCAGGGGAACCCCAAACTGGGTAGGTGAGACCAATGGAGCGGGTGAGAGACTACGAGCTGAAAACCTTCTTCACCTACGTGATTGAGTGCTGGAGCAACTGAACATCCCGTACATGGTGGTGGGCGGCTTTGCGGCCATCTTCTACGGCGAGCCGCGACTGACCATTGACGTAGACATCGTGGCGGACATGAAATGGAGACACATCGGGCCGTTTGTGGCTGCTTTCCCCATTCCCGACTATTACGTCAGCGAGGAGGGTATCCGTGATTCCCTGCAGCGGTGTTATCCATTCAACGTCATCCAGCCGACGACAGGGGCCAAGGTAGACCTGGTGCCGCTGCCGCGTGATCCATTCACCCGGGCAGCGTTCCAACGCCGCCAACGGCTGGAGTACGACGAGGCTGGTCACTCGGCGACCTTCATTACCCCGGAAGACATCATCGTGGCGAAACTGATCGCTTATCGGGAGACGGAGTCGGACAAACACCTGCGGGATGCTCGGTCCGTTCTGATGATGCAATGGGGGGAGTTAGATCTGGAAGCGGTGCGCCGCGGCGCTCGCGCGAGCGGGGTACTCGAATGGTTCGAGGAATTGCTGGCTGCGGTGGAACAGGAGACTGAAAGGTGAAGACAGGCCCGCGCCCGCTCCGGGGCCATCCGCCTCTCGGCCAACGAGTGGAAGAAAGCCCGCCACTTCGACGACAAGTTCTGGTTGTACGTCGTCACCGAGGCAGCCACTGATGCGCCACAGTTGCACCGTATCCAGAACCCGGCGGCCCATTTCCGGTTGGGCGAAGACATCTTTGCTACGGGTCTTGTTGTACCAGAGGAAAAGTGGATACAGAAAGCCCGTTAATGATCGCAGCCGATACTGGAGGATGATATGCTACTACGAAGGATACATTTGCACAACTTTAAGGCATTTGACGAGTTGGCGATGGACTTCGGTCCAATCACGCTGCTTCTCGGCCCAAACAACTCCGGTAAGTCCTCGATTATCGCACCATTGCGGCTCTTGGTTCAGACTGCCGAGAGCTACGATGCTCAAGTGCCCCTTCTATTGAGTGGGATAATGGGAGACTTTGGCACATACAAGGACATAGTGTATCGCAATCACAGAGGACGCCCCATGGAGATAGGCATCTCAGTTCAGTCAACTGGCCGTAGGCGCAGGCCTGCCTCTCAGGAAGGTTTTTGGCCTTCTACCGAGGACGCTGTATCTGAGATCGTGCTGGGGTACAAGTACCGGACCGTGCGTCGAGAACTCGTTCTGAGGAGTACCGAGATCAAGCTAAGCGGCGACACTCTATTGGCCACAGCTTACTCGGAGGATTCGGAGAGACAACTCGTCGAAAAAGTCGGAGAGAAAGCGGTACCATCTCCGCTTAAGTCTTCGTTGGCTAAGTCGTTGAGAATGTACCACTTCCTGCCACAGCCTGTCCTCATACACGTTGCTGCAAGGAGATCCGAAGGAAGTGCCTTGCAGGAATTCGTTACCAAGGACGTTGAGGACAATCTCAGGAAAGCCAACAACATAGCCAGGGAGATTCAACTCTATCTCCGAGGCGTGGAATACGTGGGTGCAATGCGCATACCGCCTTCGCGAACTTATCTGTTTACAGGTGAAAGGCGACGGCGTGTTGGCGCGTCTGGCGAGAATGCAGTCAGTATACTAGATATGGACTCTGCGCGCAGCGGGGCTCGTTCGCTTGGGATTGCTGGACTCGTGAGAGATTGGCTAGCAAAGGCCGATATTGCATCGGACTTGCGGATTGAGCGGCTCTCTGACCGTCACTACGAGATTCGTGTTCAACACCCAGTCACAGATGAATACCAGAATCTGGCAGATGTGGGATATGGCAATAGCCAGGTGCTGCCAGTTCTCATAGGTGGCTTTAATCTCTCCCCGGGATCGACCTATATGGTAGAAGAGCCAGAGATTCATCTACATCCTCGTGCTCAAGCTGCACTCGGTGACCTCTTCTTAGAATTGTATCAAAGAGGAGTACAGTCCATCGTAGAGACTCACAGCGAGTATCTTGTACTTCGTCTTCAACAGTATGTTGCGAGCAAACTCATTCCTGCGGACCATGTTCTTGTATACTATGTCTATGCCAAGGAAGAGAACGAAAACGGAGAAGACAGGAAGAAAGCAAAACGACTGCGATTGGACGATGAAGGGCGCTTCATAGATGAGTGGCCAGAAGGGTTTTTCCCCGAACGTCTTGAAGAAGCCAAAAAGCTATCGAGAATCAGATTTCAAGGAGAGTTTGAGCGGGGGGGATAATATGCACGTTGTCATCGATGCTCAGGTGGTGTGTGGCTACTTCAAGGAAAGTGTTCTGGAAATGGAACCGCAACTTACAGATGCAGCGACTTTCATTTTTGATCGAGTTGACTCTGAAGATCGGGTGTATCTGGATGAAGACGGACAAATAGAGCAGGAATGGCGCCAACCCGTTGACCCAGAATGGTTCGACCCCTGGTTTGCTGGCTTACTGAAGAACGGTCATGCAGTCCAGATCCCTGTAGATACCTGTCACGAGTTGCGAAGGCGACTTGGGAGACTAGGCTTCCCTACAAGAGGAAGGGAAAGCCGCGACATATGGTATGTTCGAACAGCGAGGGCTATTGTCGACTTGTATGAGAACCAAGTTCAACAACGAAGACAGCCGGTAGCCTTCATCATTTCTGAAGACTTACATTTTCATAATCCCCGTGAGAAAGGCCGTGCCAAAGGAGACCAGCGCACTGCAATTCTGTTATCTGGCAATGGACCTGTAGCAAGGTATTTGCTTAGAAATGAGCGAATATGTGTTAACTGCGTTGCTACTTATCGCGAAATTGCTGAAACATAAGACTCATGGAGAGAGATTACAAACGATCAAACACCTTATCGAATACAACCTTCCTCTGGCAGACATCTCCGAAGCGTCGGCCCGTCGGGAGAACATCCGCTACATCGAGGTCAAGGCACGCGCCCGCTCCGGCGCTATCCGCCTTTCGGCCAACGAATGGAAGAAGGCCCACCACTTTGACGACAAGTTCTGGCTCTACATCGTCACCGAGGCAGCCAGCGACGTGCCCCAGTTGCACCGCATCCAGAACCCGGTGGCGAAACTTCGCGTAGGTGAAGATATCTTCGCCACCGGCTTCATCATCCACGAGGATGCCTGGAGACAGTGGGGAGCAAGCACGCCCGAAGAGAGGAAGAGATGAGTAGAAATACGATCCTCACAGTCAAGAACGAGCACTTGATCATATTGAGTCCTGAGGAAGCGGTAGACTTCTTCCGCGAGTTGCTTTGGGCTGAAGCAACAAGAATAGGCATACCACTGGACAAGATCAATGTATCAAGGTGGATTGATGTACCTGATGGGGGAGTGGATGCTTCGATCAGTGACAGCAACGCTTTGATGCAGAGTAGTTTCATCAAAAGTGGACACAACAGCTACCAGGTAAAGACGGGATCAAGCTTCTCTCCTTGGCAAAGATCTCAAATCAAGAACGAGTTGTTGGGTGACAAATCGCCGAGCAAACAAAACCTGGGCAGCAGCGTCAGGGTATGCCTTGATAGAGACGGAACGTATGTCTTGGTTTGCTTCGGACACGACTTGACCGGTAACCAGCGTCGAGATGCAATAGAGAATCTCGAATACTACTTCAATGAATGTGGATACCAGAACCCTCAGGTAGATGTCTGGAGCCTGAACAACCTAATCAGCTTTCTTCGCCCCTTTCCCGCTTTGGCATTGCGCATAAACCGTCGCCAGTGGGGGAGGTTTGAGACGCATCAGGAATGGGCAACCCAAGAAGAGATGAGGAAAGGGTTCGTAGCCGGTGAACAGCAGGAAGAGCTTCTCGCAAGACTCCGGGTAGAGTTGCGCCGTGGCGAAGAACCTGTGCATATCCGAGTGTGGGGTGTGGCTGGGATTGGAAAGACAAGGCTCGTGCTTGAGGCAACAGATGCCGATGATCTGCGTCCCTTGATCGTCTATTGTGCTGCCAGTCGTTTTCGCGACAGTAATCTGATGACCGAGGTTTTGAGGGGCGACTTCTACGCGATTCTGATACTTGACGAATGTGACCCAGATACTAGAGCTTACACTTGGGACAAACTCAAATACCACAGCCCGAGGATAAAGCTCATCTCAATCTACAACGAGAGAGATGATTCCTCGGGTATCAGCTATTTCGATATGCCGCCTCTTGGAGAAGCACAGATCATCGAAATCATCCACAGATATGGTATTCCCAAGGACCAAGCCGACAGATGGGCAACAGAATGTAGCGGCTCCCCCAGAGTGGCGCATGTCGTTGGATCGAATTTGATCAATCATCCAGAGGACATCTTGAAGCCTCCCGGCACAGTCAATATATGGGAACGCTACATCGTGGGATTGGATGACCCAGACAGTCAAGAGGTCCGGCAGAGGCGAACAGTGCTTTGTCATATAGCGCTGTTCAAACGGTTCGGCTATGGAGGGCCAGTTGTCACCGAGGCGAAAGCCGTTGCAGAACTTGTTCAACAAGCAGATCCCCGGATTGCTTGGCGGCGATTCCAGGAGATTGTCAAAAGCCTGAGGGACCGCAAAATCCTCCAAGGTGAAAACACGCTCTATATTACCCCCAGCACTGCCTAATTGGTTCTTCGAGATGTTCGAATATGCAGCGGGGTCCCCAGCTGCCTTCCATACTGTAAGAGCGCTTCTGGGTGAGCAAGGCCCCTTTCAGCAAAACCCGGAGCTCTTGAGGAGGGGGCTCGGCCCACGTTTTTTTCGATTCCTGGGAAAAGCTGATCCAGAAGGAGCCCTGGCATGCTTGAAAAATACAGTGGGCACTTGGGACCAAGAACAGCTTATGCAATTCACAACTGGTCGCAGAGAAGTCGTATGGACTCTTGGAGAAATCGCAAGATGGAGAAACCTATTTGCGGATGCAGCGAGGTTACTTCTTACACTGGGCGAAGCTGAGAACGAAACGTGGTCGAACAATGCTAGCGGCGTTTTTACTGATCTTTTCTCCATTAGCGAACACAGAGAACTCTCCCGAACAGGGGCTTCTCCACAGGAGCTCTTCCCAGTGCTTAAGGAGGCCTTGGAATCGAGTTCCAAGGAGCGAAGAGAGCTTGGTTTGCGTGCATGTGATCGAGCGTTGCAACGAGTATCTTGGGGACCGGTTATCGGCCCACCTCGGATAGTAGGCAAGGAGCCTGAGCTTTGGGCCCCCAAGACATATAGAGAGTTGTTCGATGCCTACCGGGAAGTATGGCAGTATCTATTAGACAAGCTGAACAGTCTACCGGACGGTGAACGCCGCGAAGCCACCGATATTCTGCTTCGGAATGCCCGACCATTGGGCTGGTTCGGAAATCTGAGTAGTATGGTCATTGATACAGTGAGTGAACTGTCACAGAGAGCCTATGTGGATAAGAAGCGGGTGTTGGAAGTCGTCATTCAGATCTTGCATTATGACGGAGACCGTCTGCCCGAGGACACAAGGGAAAGCTGGGAAGAGTTAAGGGGTAGACTAACTGGCGCTGACTTCGCCTCTCTGATGGAACGCTATATAGGGATGGATATCCTAGAGGTCAAATTCGATGAAGAAGGCAATCGCATCGATCAGGCCCAACCCTGGATTGAGGATTTAGCCCAACAAGCCGTTGAGAATCAAGACTTGCTACGACCGGAATTGAACTGGTTGGCAACAACTGAAGCAAGAAATGGCTATCGTTTTGGCTATGAGCTCGGCAAAAGAGACAAGGGACTCTCACTCTTGTCAATGATTACCGAAGCACAAAAGAACGCAAGCGAAAATGCGAGTGCCTATTTCCTTGGGGGGTATCTGCGTGTTTTATTCGAGCAGGATCAACAGAGATGGGAGGAGTTATTGGATTCCTTCTCGCAAGATGAAAAGCTAAGGGCCTGGGTGCCGGAATTGACTTGGCGAACAGGAAAGGTATCTGACAGAGCGGCCCTGCGTGTCCTCAGGCTTGCGGATGAGGGAATTGCTGACATTGGACATTTTCGGATGTTTGTTTACGGTGGTGCTACTAGCGGACTATCTGGAGAGGCTTTCAGGGAATGGATTGAATTCTTACTCTCTCACCCGGATGCTTATGCTGCCTATATCGCACTTGATTTATACTCTCACTACTATTTAGCGAAAGATGCTCGACATAGCCTACCTGAAGAACTAACCCTAAGGCTCCTCACGAGCCCTTCGCTACTTCAGGAGTCTGAGGCAGCCAGGCATGACCAAATGGCTTCTTACCATTGGACATTGATAGGAAAAGCGTTTGTGAGACTCTACCCCGCAAGGAGCCTGGAACTCGCTGACACAATGCTTGAACACTTTGGAGAAGGTGGGGCCATTCTCGGGGGTTTCCGTTCGAAAACTCACTCTGTGCTTGCTGAGATCCTACAGCAGCATCCCGAGGAAACGTGGGTAAGGATCACTGAATACCTTGGCCCTCCCATAGATCTTCGTGCGCATTTGATTAAGGACTGGCTGAGAGGCGAAGACTTCTGGGGGAGGGAAGAAGAGGGAGCGCTGTCGTTGATTCGACCAGAAGCTGTTTGGCGGTGGGTAGATGAGGATGTAGATGATCGTGCTTGGTATCTTGCCAGCTTCGTGCCGAAGTTGCTCTTTCGAGAAGAGGGGAAAGTCTGCTGGGCCCGAGAAGTGCTAATTCGGTATGGCGAACGAGAGGACGTGCGGAGGAATCTAATCGCAAACTTCTCAACAGAGGGCTGGTGGGGGCCTGAAAGCTTGCACTTCCAGAACAAAAGGCGGCGACTACTGGGTTTTAGAGAGAAAGAGGAGAATGAGAATGTGAGACAGTGGATTGATGAGTATGTGTCTCAGTTGGAGCGAAGAATAGAACAAGCCAGGATCATGGAAGAACGAGAAGACTTCTAGGCATTGGTAACCTGATGAACAGCAGGCCGACTCTGTCAAGGCAAACACAGACCGACTTGCTGATCTGCAACTAAGGAGACAACCTTTGACCATCCGTAAACGCCTCATAGAATACAACCTCCCCCTCGCCGACATCTCCGAAGCGTCGGCCCACGAGAAGAATGTCCACATCGGGCTACCTCCCCAGTTTCACGTGTGGTGGGTGCGCCGGCCGCTCGCTTCCTCCCGCGCCACCGCCTTTGTCGCGCTGAGGATAAACGAAAGGAGAAGAGAGAATGTCTAAACCCGCTGCGAGCGTTACAGTGACCTTGCCGCCCCAGGTGAGGCCGATTTTGGAGACTCTGACCGGCGCAACCCCGGATGAGAAATTCGCGCACCTTTTGCTGGGCGCAATTCGCCGCAATCTCGAGGCATGCGAGCAGGGACGCCTGGAACTGGAAGTTAAATACGGTATGGAGTACCCGGAGTTCCGGCAGCAATTGGAAGCCGGCGCGCTAGGCGATGAGTTCAGCTATGCGTTGGAAATGGACGCTATGCGTTGGGACGACCTGATCGCCGAAAAGCAGCACTGGTTCCAGCAACTACGTCTCATCAAGGATTTACTCCAATGACTCCAATGGCAACAACGTTGGAGCAATTCCGCCAGGCGCTGTTGACGGCTTTGGAACGGCACTTCCCCCAGGCCGAGGTGACGCTCACCCAAAGCCGCGGATTTGTGCTGAGCGGCAGAGCCAGACTGGACGCAGAGATGTTGATCGCCGACTACTTCAATGCCCTGACCGGCAAGACCAGTTATGCCTTGATTCGCCAGGATCGCCGGTTGGCCGGGTACGATAACTATAAGTTTTGGCACTATCATCCCCCGGAAGAAATTGACCGCCACGAACCTTGCGCTGAGCCAACGCCGGAGGAAGCTATCGCCGAATTAGCCAGGGTGAGCAGACTCCTATGACCATCCGTAGAAAGCTCATCGAATACAACCTCCCCCTGGCCGAAATTCCAATCCAGAACCAGGCGGCGCACTTTCGAGATCAGAGTATTCTTACTCCAGTAGTATGACTATGGGCATCATTCAAATTCTAAAAGCTCTTCTTCAAGTCAGTGGAAATGTCGCGGATGGCCTTACACTGCTCGAGTGGTTCAAGCATCGGCGAGAGGACAATCTGCTAAGTGTCTACTGTGACGCTTTCAAGCAGTCTTTTGAAGATCAGCTACCACATACAAGTGAGTTAAGTCGAGCAGAATCCGCAGTTTTCAATCGAGATGCTTTCGAACGCGAGCTGCGGCGTCGAGCACTGCAAATTGAGGCTTTACCAGCGGTCGCCTCCGAACTGGATGCGAAACTCTTGCAACCATTAACGGAGATACTGTGTAGCGGTGTCATCATTTCGGGCGCCGATGTCGGCCAGCAAACCGCGCACAGGATCATCTCTGCTGCTCATCGTAAATATCAAAGAATGGCACTGACCTTCTCACCCGATGTGATCTTGCAGACTCAAATCACGGATCTGGCAAGGAAGTTGGAAGAGCGAGAAAGGGAACGAGGGAGCCAATTCGATGAACTATTGAACGCACTAACTAAGCTAGAAATGCTCATTTCGAATAGTCAATCGGCTAGTTTGCCTGTTCCTAGAGTTTTCTTGCCTGAACTTGAACCCTGGATACAGGCTCTTTCGCTAAGACGTTTGGGTGACCCCTTGGTGTCTTCACAAACTTACACCCTCTATGACTTGCTAGCAGGAGGCTCTCAGAAAATCGTGCTTATAGGGAAAAGTGGCAGTGGCAAGACTTGCACTATGCAGGCCATTGCGTATACCCTTCTCACTCAGGATGCGCAAGCTGGATACTGTGCCTGGATACCACTTCGATCTTATGCTCACAGCCTGAAAAGCACCATAAAGAATTCGATTGGCTGGGATGAACTTCCTGAAGAGAAGGTTTTACGAGCTTTGGAAGAACACAAGGCAGTGTTGCTCCTAGACGGCCTGAACGAGGTGGCTCCTGAGGAACAACGAAGGCAGTGTGCAGCAGAAATAGAACAACTAATCCGCTCCTATCAAGGTAGATTGTTCGTTAGTTATCCAATCACTGATCACAACTTTGATTTTGACTGTCCGGCGTACGAAATACTACCTCTGAGTGAAAGCCAGTTTCGCCAGATAGTGGAGGCTTTCTTCGCTGAGGTGGGGCAAGCCAATAAGGTAAAATGGTTTTTCGATAGAGTGACTGGCAGGTCAGAACAAGTTTCCAGGGATTTCTTCTCGCTTGCTCAAACGCCATTGAATCTGCGCTTTCTGCTCGAACTAGCTTCAACTGATGGTTTTGGTCGCGACAGTCTTCGCAATCTGTATGGTCGAGTGATAGAAAAGAGATTGAAATGGGCAGAGCTACAAGGGAAATCTGGACAGATCCCAGTAGGGACGAAGTTTGACTGCTTGGTGGATTTAGCGTTTCGCTCCGTAGTCGAGGATCGCAGTTTACGAATGTCAAAAGCATCTGTAAGGGAGTCTTTCTCGAACCATCTGACAACAGTAGAGTCTGCCCAGGCTTTGGATGAGATTATCCGTAGTGGATTGTTGCTTGAACGTAACGATCACGTGGAGTGGTTTCATCCCTCTATGAGAGATTACCTTGCTGGACATCGTTTGTTTGTATTGGCAGAAGCAAGAGAATCTCTGGATCAGTTTCCGCTTGAAGAGCCTCGGGGTATTGCTGCTGCTGCATACGCAGTGGGGTTGTCCACATCACCATCAGTGGAATTGACAAAGCGCCCTAACGTTTTTCTTGCTCTGCTTCAGAAGCAACCAACGTTTGATGCAGTTCGGGCAGCGGTTGCAGAGTACCATCTGTCGAACATGATGGGAGACTGTACGGATTGGGAATGCGCCAAAGCTGAATATAAGGAGCTTCGTTGGGGCGAAAGATTCCTGGATGCATATCAGCAAATAGCAGCTATAGCCCGACGAGAGAAGTTCTCTGGTGTGGCACAGGTTCCTTCTCCCCAAGGATTGAAAGTCCTCTTCAACTCTACTGCTGATTTCTGTTTAGTGATCTTTTCAAGCGCAAATGAGATTGGCTTCGGTCAATTGGAGGGCTTCGATGCCGAAGTCATGCATATGGCAAGACAGGAAAAATCGTGTGCGGGATTTTGTCTTCACGGACACTTATTACCCACCCTTGATCCAGAGATCATAGCGTATTTGCAGGTTGGAGTATGGCTCAGGTTCGTATCTTCGGCAGGCGACAAAGAACGGTTATCGAAGTGGCATGAAGATTTGTCTGCTTACGGTGCAGTTACTCCAGACTCCTGGACAAATTGGTGCAAATTGAGTGAGCCACCTGAGCCCAAGTCTGGAGTGATTACTTGGTCAAAACGGCTATTGCTGTCCTGGCGAGAATTCTACGCCCCTGTTACTTTTCAAGTTGACCTGGTCGAGACTCCATCTCGCCCTGCGGTATTCTCCAATCGGCTTGGCCAAGTCGTAATAGGAATAAGACCCGCCCACCGTATCTCTCTAGCTTTGCTGATGCCCTGGACACCTAATATTCTACAACTAGATTTGGGCACAAGTGTTTTTGTGCCTTTTCCGGTCCCGCTTCTCAACCGTTACTACTCTGTTTATTCAATTAACTGGAGCTATGTACGAGGTAGCAATCGACCAACATTTGTGCATCTGCGCGGCTAGCTTGTCTTACCGATTTGGGCTTGGGAAAGAGCATGACTCAAAACTCTGAGGAGTCAGGATAAGGAGACGACAAATTGACCGCTCATAAACGCCTCAACGAATACAACCTCCCCCTCGCCGACATCTCCGAAGCGTCGGCCCGCAAGTGGACAGGAGGAATCGAACCGTGAGTGCCAATAAGGTAGAGAGTTTAGTCAACTGGTATCTACGATTCAACGGCTACTTCACAGTCCCAAACTTCACAGTTCATCCAGACGTCAGAAGGGGAAGAGAGGCCGAAGCGGATATTCTAGCAGTCCGTTTTCCTCATTCGAGTGAAGAGCCAGGTGATTATTGCTTTGAACGGGACCCGAATCTCGTCTTGCCAGATGTGATTGATTTTCTTATTGCGGAAGTCAAATCTGGGCTGTGCGACTTGAACGACACTTGGACTGAGGCGGAGCGAAGGAATGTCCAGTATGCTCTACGCTGGATGGGTTTTGTATCCGATCCCGAGCATATTCAAGAACTAGCTGAATCCATCTACAAGTCCGGAATGGGAACACACGAAGACTATGTAGTTCGTCTCGTAAGCCTCGGCAGGGAAAAGCGTGACGACCTGCAGGAGCGATTTCCGGATATGGTACAGCTTGAACTACTAGACGCCATCAGATTTGTCCGGAACAGGCTCACGACGGGCTGTGCCAGGCTGAACCGACAAAACTGGGATGCCTATGTCCAAGAGTTCGCTCGACGTGCTGGAGCAGGGCAAGACCCCGAGATCTTGCTCGTCTGGACCTTGGAAGAGGAGATAGAAGGTTGACCATTTGTAAACGCCTCATCGAATACAACCTCCCCCTGGCCGACATCTCCGAAGCGTCGGCCCGCGAGAAGAACATCCGACACGGCCACCCCAGCACACTGCACATCTGGTGGGCGCGGCGGCCGCTGGCCTCCTCCTGCGCCACCGCCTTCGCCGCCCTCGTTGATGACCCCGGCCCCGACCACCCGCAGGAGCGCGAGGAACTGCTGGAACTGATCAAGTGTATCACACCTTGGGAGGCGGTCAAGGACGGCGACTCGGAGGACATCGAGCGGGCAAGAGAACTCATTCTGAAGCAATACGGCCGGCCGCCTCGCGTCCTCGACCCCTTCGCTGGCGGCGGATCGATCCCCCTGGAGGCTCTCCGCCTCGGCTGCGAGACCTACGCCAGCGACTACAACCCCGTGGCGGTTCTCATCGAAAAAGCCACCCTGGAATGGCCTCAGAAGTTCGGCATGGAAGTCGAGTTGCCCCACGAAATGGTGGAAGGCCAAGCCGATGACGCCAGGCAACTGGAGCTTGGTGATGGAGGCGACACGGTCAAGGTCAACCTGCTGGCCTACCTGGTCGAGAAGTGGGCCAACGTCATCCTGGAGGAAGCGCGCATCGAGATCGGCCGTTCCTACCCCACCGAGAGCGCCGAGGGGCTAGTGGGCAAGCGGGAGATTACCGAGGAGAAAGGCTGGATCCCCGTGGACTACCTCTGGGCGCAGACCGTTCCCTGCCAGAACCCGGCTGGTGGAGCGGCATTTGCCGATTACCATACCACCCGCTCGACGGCGGCGCGCCCGCCGTGGGCGCTATCACCTCAGCGATCCCTACTTCCGTTTCTATTTTCGCTTCATCGCGCCGTACCACGACGAGTTGACCTACAACCCTGAGCGGGTGCTGTCTCACATTCGTGAGGGATTGCGACCGTTTGTGGGCATGACCGCGTTCGAGGAGTTGGGTCGCCGCTGGGTCGCCGAGCAGGGGCGGGCCGGCAAACTGCCCTTCGAGGTGGCGGATAACAAACATCCGGTGGAAGTTGGGAGTCATTGGAGCCGGGGGGTTCAATTAGACGTGGTGGCGGTTGACTGGCGGGAGCGAGAGATCTTGTTGGGGGAATGTAAGTGGGGAGCCGACAAGGTGAGGCGCAGTGTGATCCGCGAGTTGGTTGATACCAAGACACCCAGGGTATTGAAAGTGCTACCCGATGGTGAGGGATGGAAGGTGCATTATGCCTTCTTCGCCCGCGCCGGATTCACCGGCGCCGCCCGCGCCGAAGCCGAGGCGGTGGGGGCATCGTTGGTGGATCTGGAGAGGTTGGACGCGGATTTGAGGCGGGCGCTAGAAAGGGAATGATCTCCTACACCGCCAGTGGGACAACCCCGACCGCGAGCCGGACTCCTGGCCCGAAGCACAGTTGGCCGACTTTGCCGGCCGGGTGCGCAAAGTGCTGCTGGTGTGGGAGGATTGCCTGGGACACTTGCGCTCACCGGTGATCAGTTGAAGAAACGGCATCTTCCGGCGAAGCGCGTGGCCGCACAGGTTTTCAGTGCAAATCTTGCACTGTGCATGAGACGGGTTACAGTGTTGCCACCTCGATCCAGCCTGCTGAGGTAGGCCCGCCCTAAGCCTAGATTTCGCACTTTAACAGTTGAATAGAGAGCAAGACTAGCGGAATCGCCCCTTTATGATGTTTCGTCGAGGATGCGTAAGGGTCTGGCATTGCGGGGATGAACAAGATGTGATAAGATGGGGAGTATGCAGAAGTGGCTTCGTCTGGTGACACTGGGCCTGGCAGCCCTGTTCGCTGTCTGCGTCGTAGCGGGCGCAGGGACAGCCGCTTACCCCATCGTCTACGATGGCCGCATCTATCCAGGCGTCTCCGTCCACGACGTGGACGTGGGCGGACTGACGGTGGAGGAGGCCACGGCTGTGCTGGTCGAGAGCCTGCCCGACCCGGCCGCTCAAGTGGTCCAACTGCGCGCCGGAGAACACCGCTGGCAACTCAGTTGGACCGGCGCTGGGAAGGGGTATGACTACGCCAGCACAGCGGCGGCAGCCTATCAGGTCGCCCGCCAGTGCCCGTGGTACGAGCAGATTCGAGCGGCCTGGCGCATCAGATTGCAGGGACATCGAGTAGAGCCGCTGGTGACCTCAGCCGATCCGGCCCGGGTCACGGCCATACTGGAGGAAGTGGCCCCCGTCGTTTTCGTGCCGCCGGTGGACGCCCAATTGCAGATCGGCCCAGACGGCACAGCGCCCGTCCCCGGTCAGCCCGGGAGAGCGCTTGACGTGGAGGCCAGCACCGCGCGAGTGCTCCGGGCGCTGGCAGACGAGACGAAGGGAATGTCCTCCGCTTCGGGGGAGGTGGGCGGGGTGGGGTGGGTCGAGTTGGTCGTGGCAGCCGTGCCGCCTCACCTCTCCGATCCAGAGCCGGCCCACACGCTGGCCCGGTCTCTCCTGGCGCAGCCTTTTATGCTTGTCGCCGATGACCCGCTGACCGACTATTATGCCGGGTTCGCGGCTCCACCGGAACGGGTGGCGACCTGGTTGCGGGCAGTCCCCGAATACGCGCCGGACAGTGCCCGCATGGCGCTGGAGGTGAACGAGGAGGCGGTGCGGGCATGGCTGCTTGAGGTCGCGCCGCAGTTGGGGCCCGAGCGGCTGCTTAACGTCGCTGAGACGCTGACGCGCGCGGAGATGGCGCTGGCCGCTGGACAGAGCCAGATTGAGGCACATATTCGCCATCCCGAGCGCGCCTACGTGGTCCAACCCGGCGACATGTTTTTCGACATCGCCTACCGTCACGGGTTTCCCCAGTGGCGGCTGGAGGAGGTCAACCCCAACGTCGATCCGGAGGCATTGGCTATCGGGATGGAGTTGGTCATTCCCTCCATTGACGTTCTCTTCCCCGAGCCGCTGGAGCCTGGCAAGCGCATTGAGATCAGCCTGCCGGAGCAACGGCTGCGCGCCTACGAGGGAGAGCAACTGGTCTATGACTTTACCTGTTCAAGCGGGATATCGAGCACCCCGACCATCGGCGGACAGTTCCAGGTGCTCTTTAAGGAGCCAAACGCCTACGCCCCCCGGTGGAGCCTGGAGATGCCTTACTTCATGGCTATCTACGAGGAAGGACCGGATTTCTTTAACGGCATCCACGAACTGCCGATCACGTCCGGTGGGCGGCGGCTTTGGGCTGGCGTCCTGGGCTGGCCGGCCTCTTATGGCTGTATTATCCTCGACATCGGAGATGCAGAGGCGCTCTACAACTGGGCTCCGGTGGGCACGCTGGTGTGCGTCATAGGCGTAGCGCCGGGGACGCCGATCCACGAGGAGGAGGAAGGGTAAGGGGGAGACTATGACCACGTCAGGGGATCGCCGCCCAGGCGGGATAACGCGAGGCTTTCGTGTAGTGCTGCAGCCTTCATATAAGGGAATCATTGTGCTATCTCCCAGGCCAAGAGTGTTTGACATAACGTGCGTTCTCCGCTAAGGTTAAGGGGGACAGCAAGGGGGAGGGAACGATGCACAAGTGGGGCAGTCTAACGCTGCTGGGGGTACTGCTGGCCCAGGCACTGCTGGCGGTGACGCCGGCATACGCAGTAGGGACGATGCATTCCGCGGGCGGTGCTTCGATAGCAGCGGGTGGTTCGCGAGACATGAGACCTCACCCAGCGGAACGCACTTCTGGGAATGTGTCGCCCCTGCCCAACGAGGGTAACGTGATCCACATCGTGGAGTGGGGCGAGACGCTGTTCAGCATCGCCCGGCGTTACGGGACGTCCGTGGATGGTATCTGCGCAGCCAACAGCATTGCCGACCCCACCCGCATCTATGCCGGGCAGCGGTTGATGATTCCCACTTCCAACGCGCCGGCCGCGCCTGCTGCGGCAGGGGCCACGCACGTCGTCCAGGCGGGCGAGAATCTGTACCGCATTGCCCTGCGGTATGGCACCACGGTGCAGGCGCTGGCCGAACTCAACGGCATCTACAACTCCGACCACGTCGTCGCTGGCCAGAAGTTAGTCATCCCTGGCAGCCCGGCCGCGCCTGCAGTGGCCTATCAGCCGGAGCACGCTGGTACGACGCACGCGGTGCAGCCAGGCGAGACGCTCGCAGCCATCGCGCATCGCTACGGCGTCGCGCTCTGGACGCTGGTTCAGGTCAACAGCCTCGCCAACCCATCACTGATCATACCCGGGCAGGTGCTGGTCATCCCACGGGCCAGCAGCCTGGCACCTGCTTCCGCGCCCGCCCCGGCTGCTGCCGGCGGCGTGAAGCGCATCGTGATTGACCTTTCGGAGCAGTACCTCTACGCTTACCAGGGAGAGGTGTTGGCCCACTCGTTCGTGGCCTCGACCGGTATGGGGGGCAGCACACGCACGGGCACCTTCCGCGTGCTTGACAAATATCCCAATGCGTACGCCTCCACCTGGAGCCTGCAGATGCCGCACTGGTTGGGCATCTACTGGGCGGGGTCGTTGGAGAACGGCATCCATGCGCTGCCCATCCTTCCCAGCGGTCAGCTGCTGTGGGAGGGGTACCTGGGCACACCGGTCTCTTTCGGCTGCATCATTCTGGGCACACAAGAGGCGCGTATGCTCTACGAGTGGGCCGAGGTTGGAACGCCGGTGGTCATCCAATACTGAGAGGATAATCCCCGCCGCTAATGCGCGTCACTTGACCGTTGCTCTCGTCTTGCCACGTTCCGGTCCACCAGCGCTTGCAGGCGACAGTACTCGGTCGAAGCCGCGTAGTGGCGCAGTTTTTCGATGCGCCGGACCATCATCGGGTGGGTGGTCAGCGCCTCGCTCAGGTTGCTCAAGGCGTGGTCGTCCTCGGCCTCAATGTACAATAGCGCCTGCTCCAGGTCGGCCTGTGTGTGAGCCTCCGGCCCTGCCGCCAGTTTGACCAGTGCCGAGATCGCCTTGTGGGGCTTGCCACAAGCCAGCAATCCAGCCCGGTCGGCCGAATACTCGCAGGCCCGATTCCACCACAGAAAGGCCACCGTCAACAAAGCTGAGGCCAGAAACGGACTGGGGATGCCCGCCATTCCACCCACCAGGGAGTTTAGTCTGGTGTGTCCCAATCGAACGTGGCCCAGTTCGTGGCCCAGGACGAAGCGCAGTTCGTCGCTGTCCATCACCTGCAGAAGCGGCGCATGGAGAACGACGACTTTGGGGGAGAAGATGCCAAAGGTGTAGGCGTTCAGCGTGTCACCAGGAGCGACAAAGACCCGCACAGGTCCCGCTTGCAACCGGGCGACGCTTTCGTCAACGAGGGCTGCGAGGCCGAGGGTGTCCCGTGGTGTGACCCGCAGGGCTTGCTTCAACAGGGCCTCGTGATGAGAACGGTTGATCATGTAGGAAAGCGCGACCATCGCCGCGACGAATACGACGCTCAAACAGACGGTCGCCGTGGCGGTCAGCGCGATGACCAGGAACACCAGAAGGAGCGTGAGTGCCAGGATGAGCCGTTCGCGGGGATAGCGATAGGCGCTTGTGTCGTAGGGGCGTTGCGCAGCGATAGTGCACCTCCAGTTGACAGTACGGACGTCTTTCATTGTAACATCCCTTCATCTGTCCGGCAAGCCGCCTGTGGAGGCCAAACCGGGCGTCCCTCTCCCAATTTTCGCGTGCGTCTGGTATAATAGCGTTGCATAGGAGGGCAGTCATGCTGTTGGGAATTCGATGGGGGAGTCTGCGCACCAAGATCATCGCCTGGTCCTTCGTGCCCACGGCGATTATCCTGGTCGCGGTGGCACTGGTCACCTTCACCGCCTACCAGCGGGTGACGGAGGAGCTGGTGATCCGACGGGACCAGGATCTAACCCGTCTCTCAGCCGGTCAGTTGGCGACGGAGTTGGCAGAATACACCGATCTCCTCACGACCCTGGTGCGCACCGCGGACATCTACCAGAATGACCCGGCTGCCCAACGTGACGCCCTCAAGAGCGCCCGCAACCGTTTAGCAGTCTTCGACGCTGGTGTACTGATTCTGGACACCTTCGGGACGGTTGTGGTCACGGAGCCGGAGCGACCGGAAGCCTTGGGGCAGGACTGGTCGGATCGCACCTGCTATCGCGGGGTGCTTCGTTCTCAGATATCTGACTCGCCGGGGTCGGTCTTCTCGAACATCGTGGCCGACGGACCGCAGGGGGCGGAGGTTGTGTGCGTTGCTGTGCCCATCGCTGGCGAGCAGGGCGAGTTTCTGGGAACTATGGTGGGCATGTTTCGTCTGGACGCAACGGCTGTCAGTGCCTTCTACGGCGATATTGTGAAGCCGCGCATTGGAGAGAGCAGCAGCACATACCTGGTAGATGGCAATGGTTGAGTGATCTATCACTCTGACGCCGACCGCATTGGAGAGGACTTCTCCGTGCAAGAGGTAGTGCAGCAGGTGTTGAGTGGGCAGGTGGACGCCATCCGCACCCGCGATCTTGAGGGTCGGGACATCGTCGCCGGTTTCGCTCCAGTGCCGGGCACGCCTTGGGGCCTCGTCACCGAGGAAGACTGGGCCACACTGACCAGCAGAAGTCGAGGTTACCAGCAATTCCTGCTGCTGTTGTTGGTGCTGGGCGTGGTGGTGCCAATCCTCGTCGTCGCCGTGGGGGCCAGGCGGATCACGAAGCCCATTGTAGAACTGATCGGCGCCGTACAGGAGGTGGCCGAGGGCAACTTCGGCCAGACCATCACGGCGCGAACGGGGGATGAAGTCGAAGAGCTAGCCGAGCAGTTCAACCTTATGTCGGCCCAACTTCAGGAGTTGTACGCTCACCTGGAGCGCCGGGTGGCCGGCCGGACCAAAGAACTGGCGGCCCTCAACGCCATCGCCGCCACGGTGAGCCAATCTCTGAGCCTGGATGAGGTCCTGAACGACGCCTTGGACAAAACGCTTGAGGTCATGGAAATCGAAGCCGGGGGAATCTATCTTGTGGATGAAACAGCCGGGGTGTTGGCCATCGTCGCCCAGCGGGGGTTCAGCCCCCAGTTCGTGGCCGAAATCGACAGGTTAAAGGTAGGCGAGGGCTTCTCCGGGCGCGTGACCCAATCCGGGCAGCCCATGGTGGTAAGGAACGCCTCCACCGACCCTCGCCTCACCAGGATGGTGGTACGAGAGGAGGGGCTCCGCTCCCTGGCCAGCATCCCCCTGAGTTCGAAGGGGAAGGTGCTGGGCACCCTATTTGCCATAACCCATGGCCACCGGGAATTCACCAACCAGGATGTCCAGTTGCTCACCTCCATCGGCCACCAGATTGGGGTGGCCATCGAGAACGCGCGCTTCTTCGAAGCCGAGCAGTGGCGGGCGGAGCAATTCCGCGTCATCAGCGAGGTCGGCCGCCGGATCACCTCGATACTGGACATTGACGAAGTGCTTGTGCAGGTTGTCCGGCTGATCCACCAGGCTTTCGATTACGACCACGTCGGTATTGCGCTGATTGAGGGAGATCAGGCGGTTTACAAGGTTGGCGCGGGCGATTTGTGGGACGATCCTCAGTTCCAATTTCAGCCGGCAGGGCTCAAAGTGGGCCAGGAGGGTATCACGGGCTGGGTTGCCGCCACGGGTGAGCCCCTTCTGGTGCCGGATGTGAGCCAGGAACCGCGCTACGTCTGGATGCGAGGCAGTAAGACCCGCTCAGAACTCGCTGTGCCCATCAAGGTCAAGGGAGAGGTCGTCGGTGTGCTGGATGCCCAGAGCAAACGCTTGAACGCCTTTGACAAGACCGACCTGACTGTGCTACAGTCTCTGGCCCATCAGACAGCCGTTGCTATTGAGAACGCGCGGCTCTACGAGCAGGCCCAACAGGCGGCTGTGCTGGAAGAGCGCCAGCGATTAGCACGGGAACTGCACGATTCGGTGACCCAGGCCCTGTACGGCCTGACGCTATACGGCGAGGCGGCGGCGCGGCTACTGTCGTCAGGGAAGGCGGACCTTGCCGCCGACCACCTGCGCGAGTTGCAGGAGACGGCCCAGGAGGCGCTGCGGGAGATGCGGTTGCTCATCTTCGAGTTGCGCCCTTCTGCGCTGGAGGAAGGGCTGGTGAGCGCCCTGCAGGCCCGGCTGGAAGCGGTGGAGGAGCGGGCCGGACTGGAGACGGAGTTCAACGTGGAGGGGGAGGTCTGCCTGCCCCCTGAAATCGAGGGAGGACTGTATCGCATCGCCCAGGAGGCACTGAACAATGCCCTCAAACACGCCCAGGCCCACAGCGTCACCGTGTCTCTACGTCAGGATCAGCAAACCGTGATCCTGGAGATTGCCGACGACGGGATAGGGTTTGACTCGAGCACTGCCAAGAAGTACGGTGGATTGGGGTTGGAAGGGATGGAAGAACGAGCGGCGCAGTTGGGGGGGCAGTTGACGATGAAGAGCAAGCCAGGAGAAGGGACAATCATAAGAGTGGAGGTGGATCGATGACCAGCGCGATTCGGGTATTGGTTGCCGACGACCACGCCATCGTCCGCAAGGGGATTCGCGCCCTGTTGGCGACAGAGCCGGACATCGAGGTGGTGGGAGAGGCAGAAAACGGACGTGAAGCGGTGGCCGAGGCGGAAAGGCTCCGGCCCGATGTCATCCTGATGGACCTGGTAATGCCGGAGATGGACGGGATCGAGGCCATTCGCCGCATCACAGCCCATCAACCGGAGGCACTCATCCTGGTGCTGACCAGCTTTGTTGCTGACGACAAGGTCTTCCCGGCCATCAAAGCAGGCGCGGTGGGCTATCTCCTGAAAGACTCAGACCCAAAGGAGCTGGTGCAAGCCATCCACCAGGTGCATCGGGGCGAGTCCTCACTCCACCCGACCATCGCCCGGAAACTGTTGCAGGAACTATCACGTCCCTCGAAGCGACCGGGAGCGCCTGAGCCGACTTCGGCGAAGGCTCGGCTGGGCTCTGCCGAAGCCTCGGTCGATCCGTTGACGGAGCGGGAAGTGGAGGTACTGCGGCTGGTGGCACGAGGAGGGAGCAACCGGGAGATTGCCGAGCAGTTGGTGATCAGCGGGGCGACGGTGCGCACGCACGTGAGCCACATCCTGGGCAAGTTGCACCTGGCCAGCCGCACCCAGGCTGCCCTCTATGCCCTGCGGGAGGGCCTGGCATCGCTCAATGACGCCGGTGAGACCGATGGGGCACTGTAGCCGTCAGATCGGGTACAACATTTGTCGTAGACCCCAGGTACAACATCTGTCGTAGAGTCCATACGATCAGCGTGGAGAAGGACCGCCTTTCGGGCGGTCTTTTTTGCGTATGGCAAATCCACTTTTCATCCGATGACAGCGAACCCCTTTTCTGGTACACTGAAGGCGAAAATACCCCACATAGGAGGTGAACGATGATTAGCCTTTCTCTCTACATAGACCAAATGGTCAAACAGGAACAGTACAAGGACATGATCCGCGAGGCCGAGCACTACCGCCTGATCAAGTCCGTCGCTCAGCCAGAGCCCAAGCGCCTTCAGAAGATCGTTGCGGTTCTACGCAAGGCGATGGCTGGGACAACCCGGCACTCGTCAAGCCCCAGGCTAGCGAACCGTGCGCAGATCTGAACAGGAAAGGGGAGCAATGGAGCAACGCATCCAGGTACTGATCGTCGACGATCGCTCCTGCTCCCGGGATGGATTGAAGGCGCTGCTGTCCACCGTTCGACATTGCTCAACAGAGCCTTCGACGAAATCCCACAGCGAAGCCTGGCCAGAAGTGGAAGTGGTCGGTGAGGCGGCCAATGGTCGGGAGGCTGTGTGGCTGGTGGAGGAATGTCGGCCCAATGTGGTGCTGATGGACGTGCGGATGCCGGTGATGGACGGCCTGGAGGCGACCCGACTCATCAAAGAGAGGTGGCCGGAGGTCAAGGTCATCGTGCTGACGATGTATGGTTCGTATCGGGCCGACGCCCTGGCTTCTGGCGCGGATGCGTTCCTGGTCAAGGGATGCCCAGCCGAGGAACTGTTGGAAGCAATATTGGGTCATTAGGACTTACTGATCAGAAAGAATGAAACAATGAGAAAGAAGTCTGAAATTACGATCTCTGCTGCAAAAACAGGTGCAAAATCTTTGGTCAACCGCTACATAGTTGTGTTTGTTATCTTTTGGGCCATCATAGCTACAGCACTGAGTATCATGCTCCATCTCGGCTTCAGAGGGAAAAGCGAAGGAGAGGGTGGTGTCCTGACGCTCGGTATCGTCTTCACCGCAGCCATGGTCTGGTACCTGTATCGGACTGGGCCATCTGTATCCACCCTTCCAAACCTGGATCCTCTCGTGTTCCCTAGACGGACCTTTGGGGGCATGCTGTGGCCGTTGACCCTATCACTGCTGCTAGGCCCAACGCTGATTGCTGCCATGCTGGTTCTGCCATTGTATCCGATCGGAGGTATGGATCTCCTAGATAGCGTAGGTCGCTATCTACAACCATGGATAGTTCTGGAGGGTCTGCTTGCACTGACTGCGCTACGCATTGTCGTTATGTGGCGCCGCCGGTTAACCCCGAGATTGGTTGCTGTAGGGCTTGCTGCGGGATTGCTGGCTGGCGCTGCTCAAGCTGTACAGATCGCCAGTTCCGGCGATCCGTTCGACGTTTTCTGGGCTATCTTCCAAACAGTCACTGTCCCGCCTCTGTTCATCGGCGGTGGATTGCTGCTGGCACACACTGGCATCGGGCGAAGCCGATTGCTAGAAGGGAAGTACCTGGGAGCTTTCGTCAGCTTCTTGACCGGCTGCGCGCTTTACCTGCCTCTGGCATTGGTAAACACGGTTGCTGGCGCTCATGCTGAGTATACGTGGATGAATGCTCTGTGGAAACCCCTGGCCTTTTCCTGGTTGCCCGCCCTTGCGGAAGAGACGTGGGCCCGGCTGTTCCTCGTCACGCTATGCTATGCGTTGCTGCGCCCTGTCTCCAATGAGCGTCCTCACCGCGCAGTCGTTGCAGCCGTGCTCATAAGCGCCACAGCTCATGGCCTGGTTCACGGACCCTCGCTGCGCAACTTGCTTGAGACGGGGCTAGTCTACCTGCTTCCCATGGCGGTGCTCTTCGTCAAACGCGACTGGGAACACGCCGTGGGAGCGCATTATGTTGTCAATCTCATTCCGTTCTTGGTCGTGTTTCTCGGACGTTGAACCCGAATCGAGATGGCTGTCCAATGATGGTCAGGCGGTATCTTCTCAAAAAGTAGGGGGAAATCTAAGTCTCCCACGATGTGTCCAGCCGGAGTTGTTCAGATTGTTGAGCGATCAAGTCGGCAAGTTGAGGTATCTTGTTTGCATCGGTC
>Ga0208279_1000158_pt1 | contig 64653 bp, 49 predicted proteins | sample AntAceMetag02UKM_FD_184766 | JGI IMG/M metagenome (GOLD analysis project Ga0208279, IMG submission 184766) | Saline lake microbial communities from Ace Lake, Antarctica - Antarctic Ace Lake Metagenome 02UKM (SPAdes) (version 2) | ecosystem: Environmental > Aquatic > Non-marine Saline and... | reverse complement strand
GCCTCGACCGCTGGCGGCACGACCTCAGGAACCGCCGCCTCTGGCGGCGCCATCCCCAGCAGCCAGTCGGGAACCTCAGCCGGAGCAAGCGCGGGCGGTTCCAAAGCCGGCTCCTCAGGCACAGCCTCGACCGCTGGCGGCACGACCTCAGAAACCACTGCCTCTGGCGGCGCCATCCCCAGCAGCCAGTCGGGAACCTCAGCCGGGATGGGCGGGGCCATCGTCGGTGTTTCTTCCTCCAAATGCGCTTCCGCAACTGGCTGCTGCTCGCCTGGTATTGCCTCAGCCTCCACACCGATTGGCCCCAGATCACGCAACCAATCGGGGATCTCGACTGGCTCGATGGGCTCGGCCATAACTTCAGATCCCTCGGCATCCTCCACCGCCGAAGCCCGGAGTTGCGCCAACCAATCTGCTTCCTCCCCTGTCCCGACTTCCTCGGTCACATCCTCAGCCTGCCGTTGCTCCTCCACCGCCGAAGCCCGGAGTCGCGCCAACCAACTCTCTGCTTCCTCCCCTGCCCCGACTTCCTCGGTCACATCCTCAGCCTGCCGCTGCTCCTCCACCGCCGAAGCCCGGAGTCGCGCCAACCAACTCTCTGCTCCCTCCCGTGTCCCGACTTCCTCGGTCACATCCTCAACTTGCTGCTCACTCTCCCCCTCCAGCGGGATAGTGGGCAGGGAAAGCCCTTTAATTGGGACCTGCTCAGGTTCCACTCCCTCGGAGGGCAAAACTGCCATCGGGATGAGGCGAGCGTTGCACCGGTCACAATAGACGTTGCCGACAGGGTTCATCGTGCCGCACATAGGGCAGCGCAGCGCCGTGCGCATCGGGAGCGGTTCGCCACATTCGTTACAGAAGCGACTACCCCTTCGATTAGCCGTGCCGCACTTTGGGCAGTAAATCATCGCACTACAACTCAGAATTCACTATGAGGCCGGTCAATGGCCACGAGGATCCGCAGGGCGGTGATCACCGTGCCCAGCGCGACTCCCAACAGCAGGCCGCGCACCCCCGCCATCCCAGGCACATTGATGATCCAGTCCCGGACGTCGGCCAGCCGTTCCAGACCTATGAAAGGTGCATTACCCAGCAATACCACGGCCACGATCAATATAAAGAGCACGACTTCCACACTGCGTCGTGCGCGCAGCAAGCGGAACGCTGCCAACGCCAGCGTGAAGACCAGCAACGCAGCCAGTGATGCCCCCAGGGGGCTGATCACGTAGTCGAGCATCTGCTGGGTTAGCGTACCCGATGGCCCATACAGAACCGAGGGGACCCAGGCCACCAAAGCAGCGAGTAGCAATACCAGACTATAGGGCCAGCCCTGCCGAAGGCGAATCGCCCGCCCACCATGAACGCGCAGAATGTTGAACAGGCCCAGGATGAAGGCAAAGGCGGCCACGATGACCGCCCACTCGACCAGGCGGTCACGGTAGAAGATCAAGGGCGGACTTGGGATCAGGTACCCGGCCAGCACAACCAGGCCCGTGACTGTCGCAATGAGGACAGGAAACCATTGCTTGATGAGACGACCCATCAGACTCCTCTAACCACCTATAAGCGCCAAGACGGCTGTCCCCAGGATGAGCAGCACCAAGATCACGCGCAGGACGTCTTGGGCCACCAGGCTGGCCAGGTAGCGCCACTCTCCAGTCGTATGAGCGCCAGCGGCATACAGCTCCTCCCCCACCGCCAGGCGATCGGTGGCGGGATACAGTGCGCCAACAGCACAGGGAGCGGCAACGGCAGCTAACTGAGGCAGGTCACGCCGCGCCCCAGCGTCGGTAATCAACGAGACCTCGGCTCCGAAAACACCTGCTATTACATTGGTCGTCACAGCATCGGCCGCGGCCACATTGGCGGCCCCGACTGCATACGCCACCGGCGAGGGCGCGATGAAGCACACCCGACCAGGGTCATACCACTCTGTGAGACCACAGCGCTCGTACGCCCGGCGCAGGACATCCTGGGCCAGAGGGAGCAACGTGGGGTCGCCCACAGTGATGACTGGCGGGACACCGTAGGAGACGACTGTGTCGGCTAGCGCCTCTACCACCTGAAGCCCGGCCAGCGACGTGACTGCATCCCCCCCGTTCAACCCGCCGTTGCCAAGCGCGATGTGAATTGTCCCACCGCTCTCGGCGACACGCCCTGCTTCGTCCCGCAAGTCCTGGAAGGCGGGCAGCGGACGTATCGCCGGATGCAGACCCCTCCGACCGCGCAGGAGCAGCAGGGATATCAGCACCATGCCGCTGAGGGTCAGCAAGAGGATGGCCCCGATGTGCACTCCTGAAATAGGACCCAAAAGACTACCCATTCTAGCCCTTCTCTCCTTCCAGGCACACTTTCAAACGGGCCAGCCGTTCTGGACTGTCCAGCAAAGCCACGGTGCGCTCAATCGTCGTCTCGTTCACGATGCCGGTCATCAGTGGCTGAGCCATGAGCAACGCCTGGCTGCCCAAGAACCCAAATGCATGGACGATATCCAGCAACGATAGCACCACCGGCGAGAGGCCCAGCGCACTGATGCGCCTGGCCCATGTCTCAACCCACGCCTGTTGTCCTGTCTCATTGCCCACGGTAAAGCCTTCTACTGCCAGTATACCAAAGATATGCAAGAATTGCCAACTACAGTCTTATGTAGCATACTCAGTATAGCACGATTTTCTGAGGGTGTAAAGTGCAAGAAAACACCCCCCACGTGCCTGCGGCAGAGGGCTCAGCGCTATAACAACATTCCCGCCCGCACGCTCTACCCCCGATAGGCGCGCACCTGGCGCAACGGGGTGCCAACCATACGAAAAGCGCGCCGCTCAGCCTCGTAGCAAATGTGCTCCTCATCGAGCGTCAGGAGTTCTCCGTCACGCAGAAGCAACCGCCCATCCACAATGACGTGGCTCACATCAGCAGGGTGCGCACCGTAGACGATACCAGCGGCCAGGTCATGGCGCGGGAACCAGTGGCAGGCGCTGGTGTCAAGCAGGATTAGGTCGGCGGGACGGCCGGGGGCCAGGACACCGCTCTCCAGGAAACCCAGTGCCTGCGCACCAGCCTGCGTCGCCAGGCGCAGAATCTGGGTACGGGGCAACACCTCAGACCGGCTCTGTGCGTTTTTGTGATACAGTCCGGTGATACGCAGCACCTCAAGCATGTTGAGGTCGTTGTTCGAGGCTGGGCCATCGGTGCCCAGCGCGACGTTCACACCGCCCTCCAGCAGCCGAGGCAGCGGTGCCATTCCCATCGCCAGTTTGAGGTAGGTCTTGGGAGTGTGGGCCACGTGCACACCCTTCTCGGCCAGGGTGACGATGTCCTGATCGCTGACGACGATGCAGTGGGCGGCGATAGCGGGGACGTCGAAGACGCCCAACGCGGCCAGATGCGCCACCGGCGTCTTCCCATGGGTGGTCAGGGAGTTGGTGACCTGTTCCTGCGACTCGGCCACGTGCAGGTGGACACCGACATCCAACACATGGGCTGTCCGGACGACCTGGCGCAGAAACTCCGGCGGGCACATATAAGGAGAATGAGGACCCATGACGCAACGAATACGACCATTGGCTACCTCGTGCCACTCCCGCACGAAGCGGATAGTGTCATCCAGCGTTACTCCACCCACCTCGTGCTCGGCACCGATGCCGAACTGACACCAAGCCAGGCTGGCCTTCATCCCGCTCTCCTCCACAGCCCGGGCAACCTGGTCCATCCAGAAGTAATGATCGGCGAAGCCGACGATGCCCGCGTGGATCATCTCGCAGCAGGCCAGCGCCGCGCCCCAGTAGACGTCCTCTTCCTCCAATGCCGACTCAGCGACCCATATTCTCTCGTTGAGCCAGCGGTCGAAGGGAAGGTCCTCGGCCCAGCCGCGCTCCAGCGTCATCGCCGCGTGGGTGTGGGCATTGAAGAAGCCGGGGAGCGTTACCCGTTCCCGGCCATCAATCACCTCATCGGCGGCAAAGCCCTCAGGGGCTTCACCCACCGCTACGATGGTCCGATCCTCAATGGCAATGTCCACATCATGCAGGATGCGGTCCCGCTCGTCCAACGTGATAGCGGTTACGTTTTGGATCAGGATGCTGGTCATCAGATGCTCAATACTCAATACTGGATGCTAGCGGCTAGTTGCCGGCGGCCAATCGCTGATCATTGCTTCTCGTAGGGCTGACCATCTGCGGCGGGTGGAATGGCCTCGCCCACCACACCGGCCAGGACAACCATCGTCACCAGGTAGGGAGCCATCAGCAAGAAATGGGAGGGAACGGGCACCTCCAGGATAGCCAGTTTAGTCTGCAGCGCGTCGGCGAAGCCGAAGATGAGGGCCGAGCCGAAAGTACCGAAGGGCATCCACTTACCGAAGATCATCGCCGCCAGGCCGATGAACCCCTTGCCGGCGGTCATCAACTCATCGAAGCGGCCCACCGAACCCAGGATCAGGAAGGCCCCACCCAGACCCGCCACCATCCCACCCAGCATCACGTTGATGTAACGGGTCTTGAAGACGTTGATCCCCAGCGTGTCAGCCGCTCGCGGATGCTCCCCCACCGCCCGGGTGCGCAGCCCCCAGCGGGTGTAGAAGAGCATCACGTGTGCCACCGCCAGGATGCCAAAAAGTGTGTAGACCAGCACATTCTGTTCAAAGAAGACCGGTCCGATGAGAGGTATGCTGGACAGGCCGGGGACGGAGACCCGCGGAAAGATACCAGGGTTGTTGAGGTGCTGGAACTCGGCCAGGATGCGGGCGCTGAGGAAACTGGTGAGACCCACTCCCAGGATGTTGATGGCGGTACCAGCGATGATCTGATCCACCTTGAAGCGGACCGCCATGACCGCCAGCAGCAGCCCCAGGAGCGCCCCCGCGGCCAGGGCACTGAGCAGGCCGAAGGGCAGGGCGGCCCAGGACGGCCACTCCCAGACATTGGCCGCCACGCTCCCCATCAGAGCGGCGAAGAAGGCGCCGGTGATCATCATGCCCTCGATGGCGATGTTGATCACTGCACAGCGCTCGCACAGCACCCCAGAGAGCCCAGCCAGCGCGATAGGGACGGCCCGCAGCAGGGCGCTAGAAAACAGGCCGGTCAGGTTCAGCGAGCGGCCGCGGGCGGCCCAGGTGAGGAAGGCCAGCACAAACAGCATCGCCACCCCGCCCAGGGCCAGGTTGGCCCGCCGGAAGCCCCGCGCCAGTTGCCAGCCTCCCAGGAAGACACACACCAGCACAAACGCATACAGCGCCGCCGCGGTGGGAATGGGCAGGTCCGGCACCGGCAACGCGCGCGACCTCGCAGGGTTCAGCACAAAGGTTGACGTTTGGTCTCCACTGGCCGTGCGGGCGAACAGCAAGAAGATGAGCAGCCCTGCTCCCAGAAAGATCAGACCGTATATGACCGCCCGTCGGCGGGGGATCCCCCTCCGGGCAGCAACTCGCTCCCATGCAGTGCTCATATCCAACCTCCCTAGACCTGACCCCAGCCCCGGGTGAAGACTGCCTCGGCTGCCTCCTCCGGAACGCGCAGGCGGTAGAGGAAACGGATCACCTCCGGAGCGGCAATGAAGATGATGATCAGCCCTTGCAGCACGGAGATAATGTCAATGGGCACGTGGGCCCACCCTTGCATCCGCTGTGCGCCAGCCCGCAGAAAGCCGAACAGAAGCGCCGATAGCAGCACCCCCACGGGATGGCTCTTGCCCAAGAGCGCCAGGGCGATGGAATCGAAGCCGTAGCCAGAGAAGAAAGCGTTGGGCATGTAGTGGATGACGCCCAGGATGTCGTGGGCCCCGGCCATCCCCGCTAGCGCCCCGCTGATCGCCATCGCCAGAACGAAGTTCCGCGCCACGCTGATACCGGCTGTCCGCGCCGCGCGGGGGTTGGCCCCCACCGCCCGGATTTCAAAGCCTAAGGTCGTCTTGAAGAGGAGCCAGTAGACCACGCCGACCGCGACCAGCGCCAGAAGGAGACCAACGTTGATGCGAATGGAGGGATTGTTGGGGAAGAACTGAGGCAGGTAGGCAGAGAGCTCAATCTTGGGGCTCACCGGCCGGCTATCCCCTGGCCGGGCCATTGGCCCACCGACCTGCAAGAGGTAATCGGCCACCCGGTAGGCGATGTAGTTGAGCATGATAGTGTTGATCACCTCGTGGGCCCCGGTTTTGGCCTTCAGAAAACCGGCGATGGCCGCCCAGAGAGCCCCGCCTGCCATCCCCGCCCCCAGGGCCAGGGGCAGGTGGATGAACCAGGGTAGACCTTTAAGACTGTAGCCCACGAAGACCGAGGCCAACCCGCCGATGAAGTACTGCCCTTCCGCGCCAATGTTGAACAGGCCGCAGCGGAAGCCCAGCGCCACCGACAGCCCGGCGAAGATGTAGGGAGTGGCGACGCGCAGACTCTCCGTCAGCGGGTAGATGGCCCGCAACAACTCGGCGGTCTCCCCGGTCTGGTAATAGATCGAGAAACCTTCGATGATGCGGGCCGGGCTGCCGAAGGCTCCCTCGAAGAGAGCAGCGTAGGCCTGGGCGATGGACTGCCAGGCCACAGCCAGTCCCGCTGCAAGCCCCGTGCCAAATGCCTCCCAGACCTCAGGGTCGAAGGCAGCGATGAAGATAGCGCCGATGACCAGCGCGGTGAAGATAGCCAGAATCGGCATCAGGGTCGCCTGCCAGTTCCTGGCCATCAGGCGCTGCAAGAACCCCCCGAGAAGCGCCTCCCCCTGAGGCCCCACCCGGGTGCGGACGCGGCCGGTGCGCAGTGCTTCGGCCACCTCCAGGATCTTACCCCGCACCTCGGAGGGGACGGCGGTGTCCGCCAAGTGGTAGGGAGCCAGCCCGACTCCATCGTTCGCCAGGTCAAAGCGAAGCGCACCGCTCTGAAGTCTCCCTTGCACCGCCTGGATGACGGCAGTGTAGACCGCCTGATCCACTCGTTTGACGGCGCTGGTCAGCAATCGCTCCGCGCCGGGGGCCTCCCCATCCTGGAAGGTCGTCACCCACTCGTCCTGATCCACCCCGATGACCCAGGCACCTTGCTGAGCCGCGGACCGGATTGCCGCGCTGCCACTCAAGCCCCCGGCGGCGAAGACTACGTCGGCCTCCTGCCCGACCAACTCTCCGGCGGCTGTCTCTCCTGCCTTCCGGTCGGTGAAGGAGTCAGTATACCCCTGAACCACACTCGCCCGCCGGTTGGTGAAGGCGACGCCGTGCTCGAATCCCTTCTGAAACTTGCGCACCGGCGCAATGTCCATCCCGCCCAGGAAGCCCACCGTGCCTCGCTCCGTCACCAGCCCCGCCAACGCGCCAGCCAGGAAGCCGGCCTGGTCCTCGGCGAAGACCAGCCCAGTAACGTTGCGGCTCTCCGGCAATGGCTCGTGATCCACGATGATGAACTGGACCGCAGGGTAGCGCATCGCCAACCGCTCCACCGCCGCCCCTGTGCGAGAGCCGATGGTGACGACAAAGGAGCACCCACGCTCAATGACTTGATGGATATTGCGCTCGTAATCCATCTGGGACTCGGTCTGGATGACATCGAGTTCGATGGCCTGCTCCTCCAGGCACCGCTTCAGCCCCTCGTAGGCGTGCTGATTGAAGGTGCCGTCGTCGATGCGGCCCACGTCGGTGACCAGACCTACCCGTGGCTTATCAGGCAACGCTTGCACCGGCAGCCTCCTTTCGCACTTCCTTTACCCCCGCCATCAGCAGACCGATCTTCTCTTTGGTCACCTGATCAGCGGGCAGGGTGTCCATGATTCTCCCCTCGTACATGACTGCGATGCGGTCTGAAAGCCCCATCACCTCGTCCAATTCTGGCGAGACCAGGAGGATGGCGCACCCCTCATCACGCTTCTCGACGATGCGACGGTGGATATACTCGATGGATCCCACGTCGAGCCCCCGTGTGGGCTGGGAAGCGATAAGTAGACGGATGGGGCGGGAGAACTCACGAGCGACGATGACTTTCTGCTGGTTGCCACCGGAGAGGTTAGAGACCGGCGTCAACACACTGGGAGTGCGCACGTCGAACATTCGCGTCCCTTTCTCTGCCATCGCCAGGATGGCCTCTTGATCCAGTATGCCCAGGCGGGCGAAGGGAGGCAGGTAGTAAGTATTGAGAACCAGGTTGTCGGATACAGGGAAACTGAGCACCAGCCCGTCCTGCTGGCGGTCCTCCGGCACGTGGGCCACCCTCTGCTCCAGCACCCGCCGGGGGGACGCACCAGTGACGTCAGCGTCCAGAATGTGCACCTGACCCGACAGCGGTGACCGGAGGCCGGTCAGCGCCTGCACCAACTCCGTCTGACCGTTCCCCTGGACGCCAGCCATTCCCAGCACCTCGCCAGCCCGCACCTGGAAGGAAATGGACCGGACCGCCAGGTTGCCCCGGTCGTCCAGCACCTCCAGGTTCTCCACGTCCAGCACCGTCTCACCGGGATTGGCAGGACCCTTTTCCACACGCAGGAGCACTTCCCGGCCGACCATCATCGCAGCCAGTTGTTGCTCGTCGGTCTGGGCCGGGGTGGTGGTGCCCACCACCCGCCCGTTGCGCAGGACGGTGATCCGGTCGGCGATGGCCATCACTTCCTTCAACTTGTGGGTGATGAAGATCACCGACTTGCCCTGCGCCACCAGCGATCGGACAACCTTGAAGAGTTCCTCTGCTTCTTGAGGAGTGAGGACCGCCGTCGGTTCGTCCAGGATAAGAATATCCGCTTCCCGGTACAGCAGTTTGATGATCTCAACCCGCTGCTGGACCCCCACTGGCAGGGTCCTAATGTAGGCGTCGGGGTCCACCTGCAGCCCGTACTGTTCGGATATCTGGCGGATGCGCTGGGCGGCGGTGGCCCGATCCAGAAGAATCCCGTTCTTGATCGACTCCACCCCTAGCATGACATTCTCTGTCACGGTGAGCACCGGCACCAGCATGAAGTGCTGGTGAACCATGCCGATGCCCTGGGCGATGGCGTCATTGGGCTCGTGGATCTCCACACGCCGGCCTCGTATGGTAACCTCCCCATCGTCGGGGGCGTAGAGGCCGTAGAGGACGTTCATCAACGTGGTCTTGCCTGCCCCGTTCTCGCCCAGGAGGGCATGGATCTCACCCGCCTCCAGGGTCAGGTCAATGCGGTCGTTCGCCAGGACGCCGGGGAAAGCCTTAGTGATGCCGCGCAGTTCCAGAACAGGGGCCATTGCCGCCTCCTCGCGAGATGTGGTGGGAGCGGTGACGGGGCTGGCCCGTCACCGCCAACAGACCCCGTCCGGTCACATGCTACTGACCAGTTTCGATGGTACCGTCAATGATCCCCTGCTCGATCTCCTCCAGTTCGGCCGCCAACTCCGCTGGCACGTCGTCCTCGAACTCGTGGAAGTCGGCGATGCCCACCCCGTTGTTGTCCAACGTGCCGACGTAGAAGCCGCCCTCGAAGGTGCCTTCCACGCCCGCCCGGATGGCGTCCAGCACCGCCATGTCCATGTTCTTCATAACGCTGGTCAGGGTGACGTCGCAGTAATCCGGGTTAGAGACGCACCCGTCGGTGTCCACCCAGATGAGCATCGTGCCGGGATTCTCCTTGATCGCAGCAGCGGTGCCCAACCCCACCGGCCCAGCCACCGGCATGATGATGTCCGCACCCTCGGCGATCAGATCCTCCGCCACGCGGCGACCGTCATCAGTGGACTCGAAGTTGCCGACGAAGGTACTCATTCCCAGCACTTCGACATCGGTCCCGTGCTGCTCGTTGTAGTACTCCACGCCAGCCTTGTAGCCGGTCATAAAGATGGTGACGGTTGGAATCTCGATGCCGCCGAAGGTGCCCACCTTGCCGGTCTGACTCATCCCTGCCGCCAGGTACCCGGCCAGGAAGGCTGCCTCGTCGGTCGCGAAGGTCAGGCCCAGGACATTGGGGATGATCGGGTCGTAGGCGAAGTCCACGATGGCGAAGTTCGTGTCAGGATTCTGCTCAGCAAACGTCGCCGTGTCCTCCCCCAACAGGAAACCGACGGTGATGATCGTGTCGTAGTCCTGATCCAGGAACTGGGTGATGTTGACCGCATAGTCAGTCTGTTGCTGCGATTCCAGATAGGCGACCTCCACCCCCAACTCCTCCTCGGCCAGTTCCATGCCGTGCCACGAGGTAGCGTTGAAGGACTTGTCGTCAATGCCGCCTACGTCGGTGACCATGCCAGCCTTGAAGACCTCGGCCGGGGCCTCCGTAGGAGCCTCAGTCGGCTGGGGACCACAGGCAGCGAGCAGTGTCACGACGATCAATAGACTCATACTTGCCAAGAGTAACTTACGCATTTTGGTTCTCCTCCTAGTTAATTAGGTTGGGTAACAGAGTTGGGTTTGTCACTCACTGATGGACATAACAGGGACACTTCCGTTATACGCTCACCTCCCTTCGCTAGATGTGAAACCAGCCACCTGCCCGGTACAGTGACCATATTATAGCAAAACTAGAGACAAAGGCAAGTCAGACCTCTCATCGTGCACGCTCTAACGCCCCGATGTGCGCTGATCGACAGAACGTGATATAATGAACAAATGACAAACCACAAAGCCCAACCCCCGAAGCCCAAGAACCAACAATCAATGGAACTGCTAGTCACAGGCGCACGTGGACTGGGCGTCACGCTCGCTGACCACCACCTGTCCGCCTTTGAGACATATCACCGGGAACTGGTAGCCTGGAATCAACGCTTCAACCTGACCGCCATCACCGACTGGGAAGGAGTGCTGGTACGCCACTTTCTCGACTCCCTCTCCTGTCTCAAGGCACTACCCTGGGCAGAACTGGCGGCCGGGGCTCGGACGATTGACGTGGGCACGGGGGGCGGGTTTCCAGGATTGCCGCTCAAGATCGTCTGCCCAGGGATACGACTGACGCTGCTGGAGGCTACGGGTAAGAAAGTGGCCTTCCTGAAGCACACCGTGCAGGCGCTGGGATTGAAGAAGGTCGAGGTAACCCACGGGCGGGCGGAGGAGTTGGGGCGCAACCCGGCCCACCGCGAACGGTACGACTGGGCGCTGGCCCGCGCCGTGGCGGAGATGCCAGCGCTGGCGGAGTGTCTGCTGCCATTGGTACGGGTGGGAGGCGCGATGCTGGCGCAAAAGGGAGAAGGGGCCGCCGCTGAGGTGCACGGAGCCGATGCAGCCATCGTCACGCTAGGAGGACGGGTGCGGCAACTGATGCCTGTAGAACTACGCGGGCTGGCCGAAACGCGCCACCTGGTGGTGGTAGACAAAGTAGCCGCCACACCGGAGAAGTACCCCCGCCGGCCGGGCGTGCCCCAAAAGCGGCCGTTGCGGGGAAGTGCAAGTAGACAAGTAGACGAGGAATTAAGTAGATGAGGCGTGGGCAGGCAGTGCTCCCCACTCACTCATCTACTCGTTTACTCATTACTCGCCTCTCACGATTCCCCCTTGCACCTCCCATAGCACGGCCCGCTCACGAAACTCGGCATCGAACATGCCGGAGTCGGTGGCGGTGAGTAACGCCTGCTCGACGCTGTCCACCTGGCCCAGGAAGTAGCGCCGACGGGCTACGTCCAGTTCGGCCAGCACCTCGTCGAGCAGGAGCACCGGTGCCTCCCCCGTCCGCTCCCGCAGGAACGTAAGTTCCGCCAGTTTGAGCGCCAGCACCGCCGTGCGCTGCTGCCCCCGCGAGCCATAGGTGCCCAGGTCCACCTCGTGCGTGCCCTGGGCAGGGCTGCCAGCAACGAAGCGCATTTCATCCCGGTGGGGGCCGGTGAGTGTCGTCCCACGCGCGATCTCATCCGCCCGCCGCGCCAGGAGCGCCTGTCGGAAGGCCACCACCAACTCCTCGGCTCCAACCCCCAGCGGAGGGCCCTGGTAGGGCTGCAGACCCAGCCCCATCTGGTACTTCAGCGCAGGCGGCGCGGCAGGGTCAAAGTTGGGGTGATACTCCAGCCGTAGCCACTCCGCTCCGCCGGTGAGTTGTTGGTGGATGCAGCCGGCGTGTTGCGAGAGCGCGGCCACCAGTTCGCGGCGACCATTGGCCACAACGACCCCCTCGCGGGCCAGCACCTCCTCGAAGGGGATCAGTTGGGCCGGGTCGCCTCTCTCATCGCGCAGGTGCCGCAGCGCGGCGTTGCGCTGACGCAGTGCCTCGCTATAACGCTCCAGTGCCGCACAGTAGGCTCCATCCACCTGACACAATGTGTCGTCCAGGTAACGACGGCGGGCGGCGGGCGGACCGGCGACCAATTCCACGTCCTGCGGCATGAACAGCACGACATTCAGCCGCCCGGCCAGGTCGGCGCGGCGCTTGCGCGCCCGGTCCACGCGAATCGTCTTTTGCAGCCGGACCGTGCCATTCGCCAGCGGCTTCTTCTGCAGGACAATCTCTACCTCCTGGACACGGTCACGGCGCACGACCTCGGCCCACACGCGGGCGTAGGGCAATCCTTCCACCTCAGCCTCCCACTTGATCAATTGACGGTCGAGCGAGGTCAGGGGCGAGGAACCGGTGGCGAGGAGGTAGATCGCCTCCAGCAGGCTGGTCTTGCCTTGGGCATTCGCGCCGTAGAGAAGCAGCGGCCGCTCAGGCAGTGTCAGTTCCAGCCGTGCGTAGTTGCGGAAGTTGGTCAGGCTGAGATAGCGGATGCGCATGGTAACCCTATTGTACACTGAGAGAGCCAAAGGGGGAAGGGGAAAACGCAAAGCGTGAAACGTGAAGACAAGTCTCACGTAATGTACAACACGCATCACGTTTCACGTTTCACGCCTCACGCCCCAAGGTTCTCGATGGGCACCGGCTCCACAGTGTCGGCGAGATCGAAGCCGAAGATGCGCGAGTAAAAGTAGAGTTCACTATCAAGGGCACGCTTGATGTTCTCGGCGCGACGGAAACCGTGCTGCTCACCCTCGAACGGGAGATACGCGACCGGCACCCCCTTCGCGCGCAGCGCCTCGACCATCAACTCGGCCTGGTTGGGCGGGACAATTTTGTCCTCAAGACCCTGGAAGAAAATCACCGGACACGAGAGGTGCTCGACAAAGTTGATCGGCGAGCGTTCCCGGTAGAGGTCGCGCCGCTCGGGGTAGGGACCGACCAGTCGATCCAGGTAGCGCGACTCAAACTTGTGCGTCTCCTCTGCAAATACTTCTAGTTCGCTGAGCCCGAAGTAACTTGCGCCAACCTTGAAGACGTTGCGGAAGGTCAATGCGCAGAGCGTCGTGTAGCCGCCAGCACTCCCGCCACGAATGATCAGCCGTTCGCCGTCAACCTCACCACGTTCGACGAGAGAGCGCGCGCCGTTCACGCAGTCGTCCACGTCAACGACACCCCACTGGCCCTGGAGCCTTTGGCGGTACGCCCGCCCATAGCCAGTGCTGCCTCCGTAGTTCACGTCCAGGACGGCAATCCCTCGGCTGGTCCAATACTGAATCCCCAGGCTGAGCGCGCTGGAGGCAGCCGATGTCGGCCCGCCGTGGATGATGACGATGAGGGGCGGCCGCTCGCCGGGTGGAGCGGCGTAGTCACGGTTCTTGGGCGGATAAAAGAAGGCATGGGCAGTCAATCCATGCTCGGTCGGGAACTCGATCGGTTGTGGCAGCGACAGATACCCGGGGTCAACCACGATCTCGCTTGAGCGGCGCAGTACCTCGAACTGCCGTGTGGCAAGATCAAGCCGGACGATGGACGTCGGCTCCGTTGGTGAGCCCGCCACGAACACGGCGCAACCAGGTGCCGCTCGGATGTACTCGATCTCTGAATAAGGGTTCTCTACCAACTCGAGTTCGCCCGTCGCCGCATTGAGGCTCGCCAGTCTCCACGTCCCCCGCTCAGTGTAGGCGCAGACGATGCGCTCAGCCGACTCGAAGGCGTAGGTGGACATGCCGAAGACCCACTGGGGCCTTCCGAACTCGGCCCCCATCTCGAAGACATGCTCGACGCGCCCGTCGCACCAGCGGTAAAGATTCCACCAGCCGGTCCGATCAGAGACGAAGTACAGGATGCCGTCCGGCGACCATTCTGGCTGGAAGATGGATTCAGCTACGCCGCCTGCAACGCGCTCAGTCCGACCCAACGAGCCATCTGCCCTCAACTCGCCGACCCACAGTTCGGTGCCATCCCACGGCATATTCGGATGGTTCCAGGTGAGCCACGCCAGGCGAGACCCATCGGGGCTGAGGCATGGCGACGAGTAAAAGTCGTTCCCGGACACGAGCACCTGGCCGCCATCGTTGCCCTCGTTGCCCGCGAGATCAAGACCCACGATCGCATTGACCGGTTCACGGTCGGGGTCGGTGTGGTCTTCGCGTATGCAGATGATCCGGCCCCGGCGGTGGTCAACGACGCCGTCTGCATAGCGCAGGTCTACCTCAGGGGTGATCGGTCGCGGCTCGGCGCCAGGGTCCTGGCGGTAGAGCCGCTGGTCGGCGAAGTTCGAGAAGTAGACCGTGCCGTCGGCGACGACGAAGGAGCCGCCGCCGTACTCGTGCACCCGCGTTCGGGCGTTGAAGGGGGATGGCGTGACGTCGGTCGTCCGCCCATCCGGGGTCCGTCGCACGACGACGTATCGTCCGCCCTCCGCCGGGCGCATCTCGGTCCAGTAGATGTCCTCGCCGTCGAGCATGATCTGCCCAATCCTGATGGTGGCAGAGGCGATCAGGTCTGAGGTGATGGGCGACTTCCAAGAACCATACGGCGCTACTTGTGATTCGGTCATTGTGCTTCTCCTTGTCTTGTCTTCAACTCAAAAGAGTCTCATCTGCCGTTCTTCCAAGAGTATGTCTCTCGGATGCTGCTGTTTCCAGATTCTTCCAACGACCACACCTGTCTCCCTTTCGACAGAACTCAAGTAACCGAGAATCTTTTCTAGATCGCGTGTTCGGGACAAAGTTGTTATCAAGCGGGCCATCATGATGACGGTTACATCGCTACGGCTCAACTTTCTGTCCGATCTGTTGAACGCTTCAACAATCTCACGGGTTTCCTCAATACACTCGCTGAGCAGGTCTAGTGGAACCTCCAAGAAGGGATCTATCAAAGCGAGTTTTCGCCCAACGATGATGATGTCAATGTCTATCGGGCTTTTGGCCTGCTGTTTCGGTATCGCTGCCGACATTTCTGATTTGACGGGATGAGTGGCTTCGATGTAAAATCCCGCTTCGTGGATGGCTTCCAGGACTGCAGACCAGCCTTCTGGTCGTGAGTGATGATAAGTAAAGATGAGCAGCCCATCATCTTTCAGCACTCGGTGGCAGTCTCTGAATACGGCGATCAGGTTGTCCGTGAAACGTCGAGGGTCTGTTTGTTGGACTTCCTCAGTTAAGCGTGTGGTTTCTGCTTGAAAGATCCCTTCACGACTCATCATCTCTCGTATCCAGACATAAAAGAAATCGGCCAACTGGGAATAGTGCACATTGTCAAAGAATGGCGGATCCGTTATGACGGCATCAACGACACCATCCTCAATATCCGTCTGGCTGGAACTTCCACACGACAGATAGATGTCAAAGCCGTCCCTTTGAAAGTCGTCGTAAGTTGACGCTATCTCGCCTCCCATCTTCCGGTTAATGTTGAACACCTTCCTGCTCTGTCTTTTCCCATTCACCCTATCAGAGAGTTTCAATTCAAAAGGGTTGTCCTTGTAATCGAGGGCTCGAAGAATACGTCGCTCGAACAAGGTCGAGAACGACCCCGAAGATTCAGGCGTTCCCCATAGGTTTGCTTCCAACGGCGTGCGCTCGGGTTTCAGAATGTGATGGGAAAAGGTGTGTCGCACCGCTCCCGTACCCTCTCCCTTGAAGGAGCAGAACATGCTGTTAAACTCGAGACATCCCGACAGCAGGCAGGCGAACAGAGCGCGAAGAGAGCCTTGTTCGACATCACGAATCCGCTCGCTCAGAATGCTCAAGCATAGCAGTTGGCGGTCGTTGAACATCTGATGCCAGTGGGTGTAATTGTAATTCAGCACTTGATCTGTATTGTAGCCCGGTTCAATCGCCACCTGAGGATAGGCAAAGTTGCCCGTTCGGAGTTCCGTGGATGCTTTCCTGTAGAGCGCCTGATCGTATTCGTCAATAGGGAGATATTCTTTGCCCCCGTCGGGATTGAGAATCACTTTGGCGTACATACGGTGATGCGGTGGATGATCCAGGGCCCTTACGGCTTCAATGATTGGGAACGTGCATTGACAATCGGGGCACGTGGCACTTGTCCTACCGGTTGAACCTTCCTGGGGGTTGTAAGATGTGTCACATTGGTCACACTTGACTTCTGTCTGATGTACCATTATGGAATTAATCGCCTCGCAGACAGGGCAGAGAGATTTTGCCTCTGGGTGTCTGGTTGGGCAAGCGTTCTTGGCAAAGATGCGGCTGTTGAACAAATCAACCTGCGCGCCGCAGCGGGGACAGGGGACGAATTTCACCCAAAAGTAATAGAGCACGTCCACGAGACCGTACTGCTCAGTCCGTGCTTTGTAGTACGACTTGATTTTGCGACTCACGTCCCTTTCAATCGCCTCGAAAGTCCGCCGCACCTCAGAGACGTCGTGCGTGCTCAACGCATTCTTGACGACGAAGTAGGAAACCGGATTGATGTCCCGCCCAATGACACGGCATCCTGGTTTGTGCGCTTCCCCGACGGTCGTCCCACTGCCCATAAATGGATCGTAGATAAGTGTGTCTGGAAACCGGACAGGTTTGTAGAACAGGTCGAGGACACCATCTGACCCTCTGTCAGTAGCGCCTCCCGCAGGCGCACAGGCTCCCAACACAATGGCACGAAATACACAACTGAGGCGCCTGGCCCACCACTTGTGAATGTAGTAAACAGGTTGGTAAACATCCTTACGCCACGATGCACGCTCAGCGACCTCGCTGATTTCCACGAATGGAAAGGACTGCTCAATGGCTTTTCGCTGTTTGGGCGGGTCGCCACGGGCGTAAACGGGACGCACCTCAGCTACTTTGTGCGTCAAGGTGTTCATTGCTCAACCTCGTCATATTGCAAGGGCTCAATCGGTAGCCTGAACCTGCCTCTACTTTGTGTGCGGGTACTGCGGGATGATGGTGTAGGAAAAGGATTCCTCAAGTCGGTTATGGAGTGGCTTGCTCCAACATCCGCAGCCAAGCGGTAGCAATAGAAACCCCGCTCTCCATTCTTGGCCGTTCGGATCAGTCGGTAGGCCATTTGCAAACCAGTTCCAGATTTTGCCAGAGTCGAATCTGGATGGACAAGGGTGGCTGCGTTGTCCAGTTCGGGCGTACCAAGCGGATTAGCGAAAATGAACATCGGCCTGTGCCTGTTCGCTCCGTTTCCATACGTGCCGAGGCCGATTTCCTTTTCCCGTTGGCCGACGGCTGAGAGATATAGGTCAAAGTCTCATTCAGCATATTGCCATCGCAGAGCGCCAGAGCACTGAGTTGGTAGGTGTTCTCTGCGCCTGTCTCCTGCTCCTGACAGACGAAGAGATAGAAACCGCGTATGTCGAGCGGATTGTCATTCGCATCGTACACGCGAATCGTCCCACAAGGAGGTGTCGTGTTGTAGTCGAGGCCGGATCGTCTCGCCACTGAACCTGACCTGGTACGCTCCAGTTTCTTGATTTCGATCCCAACAACTCTCGTCAAGTCGTCCCGCAAGGCTACCCTGGGAACACCGTTGCACCAATCTGGACGGAGCAGCGCCAGGTCAGGGCTTATTAACGGGCCAGGAGAGGGCACACATTCGCTATCCTGTAGATGATGACCCAACACGCCACAGATGTACTCATCCAGTGGATTATCCTGTGTGTTTCGCTTTTCTCGCAGCGGAAATGGTCTTGGCGTGCCGTTCTGGCTAAAGAAATGCTCACGGAGAATTACAAACGCTTCGATTGTCAAGTCAGCATGATCGGTCATAGATACTGCACTCCTGTCCTCTGCTTGGAAGGGTTGAGCATTGTCATCTAACAGCCACCCGCTGGCAAAGCCCGCCCTACCCCCTGGAATCACTGAAGCACTGAGGAGGATGATGACACTGAATCAGTGGTGTCAGTGGACTCAATGAATTCAGTGATTCTAACCCTTGACCCCGGCCAGCCGGCCCAGGTACCGGCGCATGGGGTTAGCGATTAGAGCACTATGTCCTAGCAACTTGTTCAATGGTAACCTCAAGTGCCTTTGTCAATCCATCCAGAACCTTCATCTGCAAGATCAGCCAATCATCAGCGGATGTTGGGAAGCGCTTGCCTATGTCTTCTGAGCAGCATCGTTCTTCTTCATCCTTACCCTCCACAGAGTCTGGGTGCTCAACAAAGTTGCGGCGCAGGCGTATAGAATGCAGTTGTTTGTTCAGGTCTGGATACTTCCGCCTATCATCCCATGAGTCAAGTCGTGACCTCATATCTTCTATAAAAAGATCACGGAGGGCTTTAATAAGGACGCTCCAGGCATCTCGTGTGCGAACGACTATAGAAGCATTTGCCCACTCCTCTGGCATCTCAACATTCTTGAATGCCTGATGTTCATCATCCAATGCTTGACGGAGTCGACTCTTGAGGTCCTTAAGGTAATCACATTTACGACGGATTTCTGAAGCTGGGTTTTCTGGTATCGCCATTAGTGAAGAGCCGTGGTCACCCCACGTTGTTTCCTCTAGCGATTCACCGTGAATGTCAGCGCCCTTTTGACGTTTTGTCTCAAACCATAGGGCATGAAGGGGGCTGCAAAATCGCATCTGCTGTCCATCGTCATGCTCTTGAAGAATTTCCAACTGTGTCAGCCCGGAGACCTCGCCCTTTACGTCTACCGACAGTCTCAAGTTCACCACTATATCTCTGCTAAACCAGGTACAAATGTCCTGCTTAGACTCCTGCAGGATCTCAAGCATCCCATATATAACACACTGGCTGTCCTTGGTGAGTCTTTCAGGCCGACATACGCCTTCATTAAACAGCCTGTCTTCCCTCCATAGCCTTCTGGCCATGAGATTAATATCTTGAGGTATGGCAACGTACCTCTTTTGGATGTTCAAGTGGTTCACTAATTCAGAGCAGATCCACTGAATGTGCCAGGGATATCCATTTGTGTAATAATAGATACTCGAAATGACATCCCTTTCAAAACGGAGAGGTGAACCTGTTGCTGGCGCTAAGATTGCTTCCCGGGCATCTAACTCGTTGAGGAAACTGACTGGCTCTCGGGCCAAGTCTGCCCAAAGCTGAGCAGGAACACGCGCCTTGAGCTCATCTATCAAATACCAATCGGCAAATGCGACGGAAATTTTCTGGCTACGACTCATGTACATGTCTCTCAAATCCCCAAGAAATTCGCTTGGAAGAGAGCCCTTTTCTATGCGATCAATGACCGCATGAAATTCATCCAGAAGCAGTACAACACGCCTGATGCCTGTTCTCCGTATTATGTTCGTCAGAAATCGGTCAAAGTCATCTCTCGTAGCTATTCGGTCCACATCGCCTGATTCCACGCCGATTCTCAAGGCAACCGCATCACTGACGCACTTGGCAAGCAGTTGGAACGGGTTAGTCCACGTAGTATACAGGTTGACGTACACTGGCAGCAGATTGTCACCTATACGTGCTGCAAGAAAATAGAATATGGAAGTCTTGCCAACCTTGCGTACACCCTCCATGAAAGGAATTCGCGTCTGGCCGGAGCTGGTGAACGAGTTCTTCAGTATTCTGAGCAAGTTTTCACGGCCATATAGTTTGTTGTCCTCCTCGGGCTTGAGCGCGATCACAGGATAGTCCACGTTTATGTCAATGAATGGTAGCAGCTTTGTGTCTTGATCGGAGATCGTTTGCTCGACAAACTCCCCTCTAAGGCTGCCACCAGTGAAGCGCAACATGACCTTTGGCATGATCCCCATCTCGGGCTCAGGTGGTTGTTCCAGATGAACTGGCCAATCTACCCAGAATAGTTCATCTTTTCTCACTACGTCAAGGGAGTGCTCCTCCAACACTGGCACCCATCTGTGAGGTGCCTCACTCTCCATTGTGATTCGTAGTTCGCGTATGTCCGCGCGCCCTGTGTTTTTCAGCTTGTACACCAGCGAGGCCTCGTTCTCTCGATAGTAGCTTGCCGGTTCCACTGCGAAAGTAAACTCTGGGCAGATTGATTTTGCCTGAACTTCACCCAACGTCTTACTTATGCCTTTGAGGACTGGTAGTAGTGCTGAGATAGAAGCCTTTGGCAGATACAATGGCAGATCCCCTTCGATCCTGCTCGCCGTCTCTCTTAATCTCGAAATCTCCTGATTTCTGTCAACGAGCGGGACAGTCTCGATGCCGAGCACAGCATTTATAAGCCCTACTAGATCTCCAACCACTTCCCTCGAAGCTGGAAAGTCTTGGGATAGCGGCTGAACAATCTGACTGACTTTCGGCAGAACTTCGAGAAAATCTCCGGCCTTCTCGATCCGGCTTATGGGCAGTTCGGCCAGTTCTCTCAGCGCCTCTCGCGATCTTTCCGGAATTCGCCCGATCCTCTGTTTGATTTGGCCGTGGAGTCTTAGCAGACCTCTATTGTCCCCATCAGCTTCCAGACCTCTCTCACAAAGCTCACGTGCCCAGAAGTAGTGTTCACGGTTGAAATAAATCTCGGTGAGCGCGTGGTATCTTATTGACAATTGCTTGGGTGCATAGTACCCCGAATGATCTACCAAAATACCCAGCGCCTGGCTTAAAGCGTCATGAGCTCTATCAAGTTCCTCGTTCCAGAGCAGACTCTCACCGTAAAATCTGAGTGCATTAAACAACTCATCTACAGTGCCCCTGTCAACCAAAGCACCGTAGTCCGCTTCCCTGGCCTGAAGCACTTCCCCAAAGTATGCAAGCGCAGCCCTTTTGTCTCTCCTACGGCGAAAATACTCATGCTCACGCTTCATAACCAAGTAACCCTTGCATTGGTATGCTGGGACTCGGGGTCTTGTCGCACCTGCTACGACATAAGGAAGCGGCCCTTCTTTTGCAAAATACCTGAGCAGCGCAAATGCTCTATCGTTGTCCTTGACTTTCAAACATGCCTTTACGGCCGCGCCTTTCAAACGAATAGACGGCTCGGTCAAGTTGACAGTGCAGGCGTTGTAAAGTGCTGTAGCCACATCCTCCTTACGCCCCAGCAGATGCGCAACATAAGCCATTTGAACAAAGTTGAAATACTCCTCATTTGAGACTTCTAAGAGTTTGCCAAACCATGGGAATGCATCTTTTAGGTTGTTTGACCTCATAAGAGCTGAGATAAGATTCCGGATTGCGTTGGCTCCACCAACCTCCCTTCGCTGTATTGCGTCTAATAATACATCTACAGCGCGAGAGTACCTTTCACTAAGTATCAGAGATGCTACAAGGTTGACCGCAACAGTATAGTTTCGATCTGCCTTCACGTAGAGGTCTGCAAACTTCTCACTCGCTTCCTCGTATGCTTCCCTTCGGAAGGCATCAACACCAGAAAGAAAGACTTCCTTGTAGTCATACAACTGTGCTGGGCATGTTGGCAATAGGATTGGACGAAAGGTAGTGTCTTTTACTTCAGCAAGGTCTGCGATGCTCGCCGGAGCAAACTGAGCAAACTGTTCCGCAAGTCGCAGTCTACGTTTACTAAACTCCATACTATCTAGAAGCCTGCGAGTTCTCTTCGCAAGTTCTTCATATCGCGTAACTAGTTCCTCGTCCTCTACCGAAACCCCTGCAACCCTTTCCTCTGCCTTTGGCAGTCCTTCAATATCAGCTCCAATCTGCTTTAGAATTCCAACATAATAGACTAATTGTTGGGGGGAAGTCTTTATAGCTTCCCTAATACTATTGTTGCGGATGACGATATTTCCACAAACATGAGCCAATAGCCCGCGTGTCAACCAAGCAACACCTGAAGTTCGATATTCGCTCTCCGTACATCGGGAAATCGTATCCAGTGCTGAGGGATAGTCGACCAGATTGAAATAGGTACATGCAGCATTCCAAAACACGCCTCCAGGAACGCTTGGATCGTCCAATTGATCTTCAATAAGATTCATGCTATTCTTCCATTCCCGTTTTGCTGCTAGGTAAGCTGCCTTAGCCCACAATAGCACAGGTTTTTCTTGGGAACCCTTCAGAAGACTATCTATCAGCCTCAAGGCTTCGTCAACATCGCCGTCGCCAAATCGCTCCAAAGCTGCAATGTAACCCGCTTGATATTCAAATTCGCTTAGCTGGTGACGTGCCTGGGGATATTTGCCGAGACCACGGGGGATCAAAAGTCGTTCCAAAGTCGATATGACTTCTTCCCTAGCAACTACCCGAAGCTCCTCTTTCACAAGAGGTTCAACCAGAGCCACACCCTTAAGCAACGCTTCTCCTACCTCGGCCCCAAGATACTGCACTATTGTACGTTTGCAAAAGTCCTCGTCTGTTCTCCAGGCATGGTCGAAATGCGTGATGGCTTCATCCATCTTGCGGTTGCGGACCTGTAGCAGGGAATTCAGCAGATACCCTCTTGCAAGAAATTGCAGTGCGGGAGACCTGACCCACTGTCTCAGGCAAGATTCAGCACTAACCATGTCCCCTGTGCGGTGAAAAGCCAAGGCGAGCTTCCATAGCACGAGCCCATATACTCGACCTCTTTTCATCAAAGGTTCGTATTGCTCTATGTACTTGGCAAACTCACCGAGTTCCAACCAGCAGAAGGTCTCGTTGATTTTCGACGGTGTAAGAATTCTGTCATGCTGCGGCAAAGCCTCGTCAAGTTCACGAAATGTTTGAGCTGCAGACTCGTAGTCGCCTCTCAGAAACAAAGCTCTGCCCTTGTTGAATTCTGTAGACCACTCCAGATTGTTGGAAATCACGGCCCCTGGCCCCACAAACGGAGCGCCGGTCAGGAGAAGGTCTTCCATAGCATCTGTTTTATCAAGAGACTCCAGTATCAATTTGGTATCCATGTGCATTTCCCTTCCTAAATCATCACTACAAGTCGGAGACTTGCGATAGGAGCACTACAGCAGGGGTTGGCCGACAACAAGATCACGGTGTGCCTCAGTAACTGCTTCGATTCTTGATCAAATTCCCTGATTGTACTCGTGGCCGTGGACACCTCACCGCCCCGCCACATCCCTCAACACCTCGGTGATGTCAACATCCACCGGGCAGGAGACGATACACCGCCCGCATCCCACGCAGCCCAGGGGGCCGAAGTCCTCCGGATAGTAGCAGAACTTGCAGAAGAAACGGTTGCGCAACCGTTCCGGCTTGGTGGGGCGGGGGTTGTGGCCGCCGGCGACGCGCCGGTAGTTGGTGCTGGTGCAGGCGTCCCACACGCGGATGCGCTCGATGCGGGTGACGCCAACGCGCACCTCCACCACCCGCCGCCCTATCTGCGTGACATCCGCATTGGGCGGGCCTTGTGCTGGCTGGAATGTACCTTACCAGGGCATATTCGTTGGCACCTACCCTGGCCACTGACTCGGGCCCTGGGCAAGCCTCGTGGCTTTTTGATCCTGATAGGGATTGTAGCACAACAGGGCGAGCAGGACAAATGGGCGACCAGCGAACGCTGCCGTCTGGCGCAGTCACAAACCCCGCAGATCACTCACACGAGCGATCACGGCAGCGCCAGTTCGACCACGACGCAGCGGTGGTCGGATGCCAGCGAATCGAGCACCTGACCATCCCTCACATCCAGCCCCCGCGCCCAGACGAAATCAATGCGCTCGTCGGGCTCGATAGCCGGGGAGGTGGGGGCTGGGTCGAAGCCGCCAACGATGAAGGGATCATCGAAACCGGCGGCCTGGATGAGGGCGTAGATGGGCGAATCGGGGGTCGAGTTGAAGTCGCCGCCAAAGACGGCCGGAGAGGCCGCGCCGATGTAGGCCAGCGCGTCGTCCAACTGGCGTGCCCGCTCCTCCGGATCCAGCCCCATCCAGATGCCGTAACCATCCAGCGGCCGGTCGCCGACCGTCATGCGGGCGTGCACGATGGAGGTCTGCTCCAACTGACTGGTCAGCAGCCGGGTGTCGGCTTCGGCGATGGGAAAGCGGGTCAGAAGCGCGATGCCGGAGAGTCCCTCCAGCGCTGGGCCATAGATCTCCTGCATTCCTAATCGGCGCGCCAGCCATAGCGCGTCGTCCACGCCATAACTGGTGATGCGGCAGGCGTCCACCTCCTGCAACACCACGATGTCGGCGCCGCTCTCTTCGATGGTGCGAGCCTGCGCCTCCAGGTTAAGTTGCCAGGAGGTGTTGTAGCCATAGTGTATGTTGTAGGTGCCGACCCGGATGGGGCCGGTTTCCTTCAGATTGAGCGTGGGGGGCCAGGCGAAGACTGTGGCCAGGAGCACCACCAGGGCGGCAGACAGCCAAGTCCAGGTTGCTAGATGCTGGTTACTGGATACTGGTTGAGAGGTGAAGAGGCGGAGGGCGGGAAGGCAGGCGACGGCGGCGGCGATCAGGAAAACGTACAGTCCCATACCGCGAAAGGCCAGGATGGTGTAGGGATAGGTGAAGGTGAAGGCCAGCGCGAAGTTGAGGACCAGAAACAGCACCATCCCCAGCGCCAATGCCAGTCCCGTCCGACCGCTGCGGCGGGGGCCGACAACGTCCAAGAGCGGTATCAGGACAAGGAACTGGGCCAGCAGCAGGCCGAGGGCAGCGATGGCTCCACCGGCCTGCTTCCCTGCCACCAACCCGGCCAGTGCCAGAAAGAACAGTCCCAGACCACCCAGCCGCTTGCCCTGAGCCCAGCCGAAGGGCCCGCCCAGGAGCCGGGCCTTCGCTTGACGGACGCCGGGCATCAGCGGTAGGAGCGTGATCGCCATCAAGAGCGGTGCGACGACACCGTAGTCTACGCCGCTCCAACGGACCACCGCGTTGGGGAAGCCCAGCAACGAGGTCTCAAGGAACAGCAGTGCCCCCACAGCCAGACCGCCCGCAATGCCGATACCCTCCTCGGCTGGGGATTCGTCCTGGGAACGGGAGAAGGCCAGCCAGGCCACGACGCACGTCGCCAGCGAAAGCAGTGCCTGCACCGGCAGCCACCAATCGCGCAGCCCGACGTCATAGGTATTGCCCGCGGCGCGGAGAGACTGGTCGGCAGCGAAGGCCAGCAGCAGGGAGGTCGGGAAGACGCGAGGCCGCTCGCGCAGCAGCGTCACGGCATACACCCCCGTCATTCCGACGATGAGGATGCTGCTCCAGAGCCGCACCGCTAGCAGGTTGATCGTCAGCGGGATGCGGGCCAGCGCGGCGACGAGGGCCGTGGCGAGCAGTAGCGCACTCCGATGTTTACAATGGAGGCGCGGGGCCGCGAGCGGCGTCACAAACGCCGCGATGACGAAGAGCATAACGAGACCCAGCGTGCTGAAAGCCAGCGTCTCGGAGAAGATGGCGTCGTAGATGAGGCCGAAGAGGACGGAGAAGAGGACGCGCACGGCCTGGACGAGGAAGAGCAGTACAGCGGTTGCTTCGACAGTGCGAAAGAGTCTTGAGTTACACATGGGATACCTCCTTCAAAGCCCGCGCGATGCAGGCTGCCACGCGGGCGTTGTTGAGCAGCAGCGCCTCGTTGGCGCGGCGGGCGCGACCACCGGTCAGTTCGACCAGCCGGGCCAGCAGAAACGGCGTCAGTGCCTTGCCGCCCACGCCGGCCGACTCCGCCTCCTCCACCGCCTGCGCGATGGCCGCCTCGGCCTCGCCGGCCGGTAGTTCGTCCACCTCGGGGACGGGGACACAGATCAGGAGCGCCGCCGACAGGCCCAGTTCTGCCCGCGCCCGCGCCATCTGCGCCACCTCCTCCGGTGTCTCGACCCGCGCATCCACCCTCAGTCCCGAGTGACGGCTGTAGAAGGCGGGGAACTCCCCGGTACGGTAGCCGATCACCGGCACGCCATGGGTCTCCAGGTACTCCAGCGTGCGTGGCAGGTCGAGGATGGCCTTGGCCCCAGCGCAGACGACGATGATAGGAATGGAGGCCAGCGCGAGGAGATCGGCCGAGACATCCTCGGGATGGCCCCGGTGCACACCCCCGATGCCGCCGGTAGCAAAGACGCGGATGGAAGCGCAGTGGGCCAGGTGCATCGTCGCGGCGACGGTCGTGCCGCCACTTGCGCCCTGTACCAACACAGGCGGCAGGTCGCGCAGGCTGGCCTTGCGGGCCGTCCGGTCGGAGGCCAGCCGCGCCAGTTCCTCGTCAGAGAGCCCTATCCTCGCCCTGCCTTCCAGCACGGCGATGGTGGCTGGTAGCGCTCTCTGCTCGCGCACCGTCGCCTCCATCCGCCGGGCCACCTCCAGATTTGCCGGGGGTGCAAAGCCGTGGGTGATGAGCGCCGATTCCAACGCCACCACCGGCGCACCCTCCGCCAGGGCCTGGCCGATCTCTCGGGCAATTCGTAGCCCCTGGCTCACGTCGCTGTGTCCTCCTGGTTCAGGTGCTGTTCCAGCCGGTTGCCGATGATGTGGCCTCCTTATCTGAGGTGCGACGCACTTGAGAAGTGCGTCGCACCTTATCCTAGCAGTCCCGCCGCCAGCCGCGCGTACACCTCCGTGGCGGCGTAGACGTCAGACAGCCGCACGTACTCGTCGGCGGTATGTGCATGGTGGGGGTCGCCCGGCCCAAACCCCACGGTGGGGATGTCAGCCACACCCGCTGTATAGACCCCCTCGGTCGAGAAGTCCCAACGGCCCACCTGGGGCCGGCGCTTCAACTGGGCCCGCACGGCACGCACGGCGGCCGTCACCAGCGGATGATCCTCCGGCATTACCCAGGCGGGGTAGAACTCGCGAGCGTCACAAGTGTAGCCGGTGTAACTGACGGCGTGGTACTCGGTCACCTCCACCTCCGCGCGCACACCCTCGCGGGCGATGACCCGCTGCACCTCGGCCAGCGCTTTCGTCTCGTTCTCCCCCAGTGTCAGCCGTCGGTCAATAATCAACTCACAACGGTCGGGCACGGCGTTGCGGCTGCTGGCGATGGAGGAGATGTCGGTCACCGCCAAGGTGCCAGGACCGAGAAAGTCGTCGTCTCCCAACTGGCCTGCCAGCAGTTCCAGGCCGAATGACAGCCGCGCGGCGGTATAGATGGCGTTGTCGCCCAGGTCCGGGCAAGCGGCGTGAGCCGAACGGCCATGTGCGACGAGGCACATCTCCAGTCGGCCACGGTGCCCGCGACTGACGTTCAGATCGGTCGGCTCGCCCAGTACCACCCACTCCGGGCGTACCCCCTCCTCCTCGATCAGCACCCGTGACCCGATGCCTTCGCACGGTTCCTCCTGCACCACGCAGGCCACGACGACGTCTCCCTTCAGCGCTACTCCCGCGTCGCGCAGGAGTTTCGCCCCGTAGACCATCGCCGCCAGCCCGCCCTTCATGTCGCAGGCTCCCAGGCCATAGAGCAGGCCGTCCTCGACCTCGGCTCCGAAAGGCGCGCGGCTCCAGGTTTCGGGGTCACTGACCCGCACCGTGTCCATGTGGCCGTTGAGCATCAGCACCGGCCCGTGGCCTGGCCCGATCCAGCCGACGACGTTGCCGATGCGGTCAGTGCGCACGTCGCGGAAGCCCAACCGCGTCATTTCCGCGACGATACGCTTCGCCACCGCACCTTCCTGGGTCGAGGGGCTTGGCGTCTGCACCATGTCGCGCAGAAAGGCTGTCAGGTCGTTTCGGTCTTGAGGACTTAGTGTGAATAGATTCATTGTCGGTTTCGCGTTTCAGGTTTCATTTTCGCTTTCGTTCGCTCAGCAACCTTTTTGCTGCTTTGCGCACAATCCCCCTGCTGGGATAAGAGTTGGTCAAGAATGCTCGTTTTGTGTCCCGATTGTTTGGTCATAACAGTTACACAAACGACTTCGGTCGCACGGGCTATTGTTGGGCGTCTTTTCGGCCTGAAGACTGCCGTTCATTGTTGTTGGAATGACTCGGTGGCAAGTGTCCCGTTTTTAGCTGACCTGCAGGGCAAGCGACCGAAGGGAGCGCAGAGTTCGCCCGCCCTCGTTCTATTATCACAGGTAAGGGGAACAATGTTCCCACTCACCTCTCTGCGCTCCTCGGCTGCTACCCACCAGTCTACTGACCGGGTCGAATAGGCTTGGGAACGATCGGTGACGGACCCCAAAGCTCAATGCTCACATTGGTCACGAAGGTGCGCAGTTCATCGAAGACTTTCTGCACGTCCTCGTGAGCGTACCAAGCGGCCCAGGTGGCCAGGTCAGTGAACTCATAGGTGACTACTACCTGGGACGCACCAGTGGCCGGCCGGTACCCTCGAAACTCGGCCACTCCTGGAACTGCCAGGACGCGCTGGATCGCGGGCCCAGTCCACCTGCTATAGGCTTCCGCCTTGTCTGGCAGAATATCCCACTTTGTGACGTAGAGAACCATCGTGATTCACCTCCTTATTCTTCGAGAATTCCGGGACAACAGGGCAATGATCACAACAACCCTGCATCTTGCTAGATTCTAGCACAATCGCAGCATAAAGGGAAGGGGCGGCTCAGCACTTGGCTATTTCGCACAAGTGTGGTAAAATGTTAATGTAAGATGAAGTGGGTCTTGGCTGTAATATCAAAGACTGTCCAGACTTGCGGAAACTGGGCGGTCTTTTTTTGTTCTGCCTGCACTGCTTCGCCCAAGATCACGTAAACCAAGGAGTAAAGAAAGTGACCGAAAGGGAAACCGGAACCGTCAAATGGTTCAATGATTCCAAAGGATACGGCTTTATCTCTCGTGAGGCCGGAGAGGACGTATTTGTCCATCACTCGGCCATCGAGGGGGAAGGATTCCGCTCACTGCGTGAGAACCAGCAGGTCGAGTTCGACGTTGAGCAGGGACCCAAGGGCTTGCAGGCCGTCCGTGTGAGGGCTCTGTAGCCAGGTATATAGGCGGCCATGTGCCGCGTTTGGAGGAGAAAGCAATGGCGAAAAAACTGTACGTGGGCAACCTAAGCTACGAGACCACCGAAGCTACCCTGTCTGAACTCTTCAGAGCGCTCGGGGAGGTTCTTTCTGTGAACCTCATCACAGATCGTATGACGGGTCGGTCCAAGGGCTTTGCATTCGTCGAGATGGCAGAGCAATCTGCAGCCCTGGAGGCCATCAACCAGCTCAACGGCCGGGAGGTGGACGGGCGGTCGATCAAGGTAAATGAGGCACGCCCGAAGCGGGACGACCGAGGAGGCGGCGGGAGCCGTGACCGCTGGTAGGGTCAACCCGCCCTGATCGAGACGTACAACCGCACGGCTTCTCCGCAGGCCGTGCGGTTTTTCTGTTGCCAGGGGACAAATCCTCCTCACCTGCTACCCCCCGCTGCCCCCGCGAAGTCCCCCCCTCAGTCTCCTCTCATCCCGCGAATGGGGGGGAAAGCACCCGACTGGGCGACCCCCGATGTATTGTATTGCCCACCTACATGCACACAGTTGTCAAAGATCGGCAAGCGAACCGCGTTCAGGATTTGACAGAACCGGCAGGGCGTGTTACCATTAGTACTGTATGGAGCAGTTGGGCCTGAGACACTGGAATTGATGGAACGCACCGCCAGGCCGGAGGCGCAGGCCGGGCGGTGCTCTTATTTTGACGCACCATCCCGCAGGTTTGGACGGGTTTTCAACGCAAAAGCACGTCCCAACGGCTATGCAAGCCTGCGAGTACAGCAAATCGTAACCTGCGGGAGGGTAGCCTGGCAGTTACATCTATTGGAGTGAAGTGACATGACTGAGAAACTACGCATCGTGCCCCTGGGCGGCCTGGGGGAAGTCGGCAAGAACATGACGAGCATCGAGTACGGCCGCAACATCCTCGTCGTGGATGTGGGCATCATGTTCCCCGAATCGGACATGCTGGGGATTGACTACATAATCCCCGACTGGGGCTACCTGCGTGATAAGAAGGACCAGGTGCGCGCAGTCGCCATCACCCATGGGCACGAGGACCACATCGGTGCGTTGTCCCACTTCCTGGAGGAATTCAACGTGCCGGTTTACGCCACACGGCTGACCAGGGGCTTGATCGAGGTCAAACTGAAGCAGAGACACCTGCTGGCACAGGTCGACTTGCATACCTACGCCCCCGGCGACGTCATCGACCTGGGCCCCTTCACCGTCGAGCCCTACCACGTTTGCCATTCCATCCCCGACGGGGTAGGTCTGGGCATCACGACGCCGGCGGGATTGATTGTACATAGTGGCGACTTCAAGTTCGACCACACACCGGTGGATGGCTGGCCTACCGATTACGCCAAATTGGCCGAGTTCAGCGGTCGTGGCGTGCTGGTGCTCCTATCTGATAGCACCTACGCCGACCGGCCCGGCACTACCTCCTCAGAGGCGGTGCTGGACGATGCATTTGACCAGGTGATGCGCCAGGCGTCGGGCCGGGTGATCGTAGCGACCTTCGCCTCGCTCATCTCCCGCATCCAACAGGTAGTAGACGCGGCAGCGCGCAACGGCCGGAAGATCGCCATCACGGGCAGAACAATGGCCGAGAACACCAAGATGGCCCGCAAGTTGGGCTACCTCAACATCCCCGATGACATGTTGGTGACCCTGGGCGAGATCAAGAACTTGCCGGCCTGCAAGACAGTCATTATGGCGACCGGCACGCAGGGCGAACCGACGGCAGTACTGAGCCGTCTGGCGGTCGGGCAGCACCGTTCGCTGCGCATTCAAGAGGGAGACACAGTGGTGCTCTCCTCGCACACCATCCCCGGCAACGAGGAACTGATCCACCGCGTCATCAACCGCCTCTTCCAGAAGGGCGCGGACGTCTACTACGATCCCCTGGCGCCGGTACACGTCTCGGGCCACGCCAGCCAGGAGGAGCAGAAATTGCTGATCAACTTGCTCCGTCCTCGCTTCTTCGTGCCTATCCACGGTGAGCTGCGCCATCTTAAGCAGCATGGCAAGACCGCGCGAGAGTTGGGTATCCCGTCTGAGAACATCGCCGTGGTCGAAAATGGTTACGTTTTGACATTCGATGACCGAGTGCACGTTGGGGAGCGGGTGCCCGGCGGCTACGTCTTCGTGGATGGGGCGCGGGTGGGCGAAATTGGACCAGCGGTGTTGCGGGAACGGGAAGCGCTGGGGCAGAACGGTTTTGTAATGTCCATCGTGCGCTACGAGCGGAGCACGGGCCGGCCTGTGGGCCGACCACATATCATCACCCGCGGCTTCATCTTCGCCCCCGGAGCGGAGGACCTGCTGGCCCGGGCAGAGGAGGTCACCCTGTCGGCGGCCTCGGCCAAGCCGGGGACGGCCCCGGCAGAGGTCGAAAGCCAAGTACAAAAGGCGCTGTCCAGATTTTTCTACCGGGAGACCAGGAGTCGCCCTGTCGTGATCCCGGTGGTGATGGAGGTGTAGTCAGCCGTTTTGTAGTACCCTCTTCACTCCATCCGCCGAGTGGCATACGTAGATGGTCGGCTGGCGTCCGAAAGCCGCCTCGTAGACCGTCGAGACGTGAGCCTCAAAGTCGGGCACGGCATCCACAGCGACGAGCGCGACGATACACCCGCCAAATCCCGCGCCAGTGAGCCGTGCTCCATAGCAGCCCGCCACCCCACAGGCTGCCTCGGCCAGCGCGTCCAACTCCGGTGAACTCACCTCGTAGTAGTCACGCAGGCTGGCGTGGCAGGCTTTCATCAGCGCGCCCACAGTGGACACGTCCCCCCGCCGCAGCGCCGCCGTCGCAAGCGACACCCGCATTTGAGCAGTGACGACGTGAAGAGCGCGCTGGTAGATGACCTCAGGCAGATGCGCCCGCAATCGCTTCAGGTCGTCCAGGCTCACGTCGCGCAGGGCACGGATGCCAGGCAGGTGATCGCTGAGGAGCCGCACTGCCTGTTCGCACTGGCTACGCCGCACATTGTACTCCGAGGCAGACAGTCGCCGCCGCACCCCCGTGTCCGCCACCGCGATGGCGATGCCTGTCGGCAGCGGCACTGGCCGCACCTCCAGCGTGCGGCAATCCAGCCACAGTGCGTGCCCCTCCATTCCCAGCACGCTCGTCATCTGATCCATAATGCCGCAATTGACGCCCACGTAATCGTTCTCCGCCCGCCGACAGACCAGTGCCAGGTCGCGCCGGTCGAGTTGGAAGCCAGAGAGTTGCTGCCAGGCATAGGCAAACGCCACCTCCACCGCCGCCGAGGAAGACAGCCCCGCTCCCACTGGCACGTCGGAGGTCAGCACCGCCTCCATTCCCACCAGTTTAAGCCCGCGCTCCTGCAGAGACCAGGCGACACTCCGGGGGTAGTCCGCCCATCCGCCGTCCGAGAGGGGGATGACATCAAGTGGAAAGATGGCATCGCCTCCCAGGTCGAGCGCACGCACGCGGGCCTCACGGGCGGCGATGGGAGCAGCCGCGACCCAGGCGGCACGGTCCACCGCCACCGGCAGGACATGCCCATCGTTGTAGTCGGTGTGCCCGCCCAGGAGATTCACACGCCCGGGGGCACGCACGACAATCGTTGGCTGGCACGTAAAACGGGTCTCAAAGGCGGATATTACTTTGTCCCGCATCATCATCCTCCAAAGTAACTACCAATTCAAGACCTGACAGGTTTCGGAAAACCTGTCAGGTCTGGCCTGAGCAGTAATCCTCCAAAGCGATAACGTCGGGCAGCAAGCCCATCTCACCCAGCGCAGCCACAAGGCGGGGCCAATCTCGCTCGTGCACCAGAGCAGTCGTCGGACTGACCTGCTCGCGGACGAGATGCCGGGTGAGCGGGGAGGCTGTGACCTGCGCCATCAGCCCCTCGCTGGAGAGACGCAACAGCACCATTCGCTCCAGCCAGGCCTCGGTTCCACGAGCCTCCCAACGTACCAGCGCCGCCTCGACAGAGCGGGGCACGGGTGCACCAGTGACCTGGCTCAGGAATTCCAGCACGCGTGCCACGGGGATGCCATGCTGCCGCGCGCGCTCCAGCGAGACGGGAGTGAGCCGGTAGACGAAGTGACCCCCCTCAGTCCCCCCTGCGAGGGGGGAGGTACCCCCCTCAGTCCCCCCTGCGAGGGGGGAGGTACCCCCCTCAGTCCCCCCTACGCGGGAGGAAGCCACCCAGTCAGCGACGCGGGCCAGTTGAAAGCGCTCGTAGCGCCGGGCTGAAGGCACGAGCACGGCGAAATCGGGGCGCAGGGCCAGCAGCGCGGGTTCCTGCTCGGGCGGGGGTTCGGCCAGGCCGAGGAAGACCACCCCCACTGGGATCAAACGGAAGGCAGAAGGAGGCAAGAAGCAAGAGGCAGGAGAAGTGACGAGGAATATAGGACGAGGGAAACCGGTCGCGGGATTCCAGTCTGTTCCCAGATCGGTCAGGCCCAGCCAGGCCAGTGGCCCCATGATAATGTAGCGGATAAGTGCTCCCTCGACACTGTCCCAACTTTCGAAGCCGGAGAGGTACGCGCCGGTGGTCACGTCACGGATGTACCAAGTGGTATAATCGCCGTCGGGCCGCTGAAAATCGGGATCAGCCCGCTTAACGGCGGCGACGAAGTCGTCGAGTGCATACCATTCGCCCGAGGCGCATGCAATCAGATGACGCAGAATCGCCTTTCGCGCCAGGAGCGGGTCGTTACGCCAGGCGCCAGTATCGTCGGGGCGAATGGTGGAGACATGAAACAAGTCGTTCCAGGTCGGGTCGTCCCGCCAGGCTTCAGAGAGCACACTCCACTGCTGACCGATTGAGGACTGGAGCCAGACGGACACGGGGCCTGGGTCTGGGCGCAGATGACCAGAATCGGTCACACGCACCCAGCCGAGCCGCCGGACCAGATGGCGCAGAAAAGCCAGCCGTGCAGGGTCGGGGTCGTGCAGGCGACGGACAAGGCGGGCGTCCTGACGGGCGGGCCAGCCACCGCCAGGACCCGGGCATAAGCACTCGTTCTGAAGATAAGCCAGGAGCGTGCAGGCATCGTCGAGAAGCGCATCGCCGGCCGATTGCACAGCAGCGGGTTCGGAGGTCGATGCGAGGCCAATGACGGGCGGCGGTACGGCGGGCGACGGCAGATGTGCCCGCAGTTCGGGAGGAACGAATACAACCTCGTATGCTCCCTCAGCCCCCTGTTCGAAGGCACGGGAGACAAAGCCTCTGTACCAGAGCCCTTCAGCAGGGGAGATAGACCCTCGCCAGGGCTGCTCCCGCTCCAGCCGGCCTGGCCCCATCGTGCGTATCTCTCCCCACCGGCGGGCAAAGACGCGCAGAGGCATCCGCCCCCCGGCGGCGAGCAACGTGTCCAGTGCCCGGCGCTGGTCATCGGGAAGCACATCCCAAGCATCGGCGACAACCTCAGGTACAGCCATCGCCTTAGCCAACTCGGCTGCCACATCCCGCTGGCGACTGGTCGCCAGTTCCACGCCCCAGAAGCGAGCGATGACCCGCAACCGGACCAGATCGGTATCCAGCAAGCATCGGTAGAGTGGGCGCATAGTAGGCTTATTATAGCCTGACCAGAATGAGACCACAAGACAGAAGTTGCGTATTTAGATGAAGAGGTTATAATTACTAGTAAGTTCACACCAAGGAGCAAAACGATGAGCGAAGACCAACGCCCCATGCCAATCCGGCCGGATGGCACGAATGCGCTGCTGGCGTGGCTTCAGGACGTAGCGCGCCAGGCACGCCTGGCCTGGCGGCTGTTCTGGGACCAGCGCGTGCCACTGTGGACAAAGCTGATCCCACCGGCAGCGCTGGCATACATTCTCTTCCCCGTGGACATCATCCCCGACGTAGCGTTGGGCCTGGGCCAACTGGACGACGCCGCTGTGCTGCTAATCGGAATCAAGCTCTTCATCGAGTTGGCCCCGCCAGAAGTGGTACACGAGCACCTGCTGGCGCTGGGGGCACGTATCCAGGGGTGGCGCGTGGTGGAGGAGGAAAAGGGCGAACCTTCTGTGGTGATCGAGGGAGAGTACAAGATCAAAGGACCAGAAAGCCCAGAGGAAGAAGCGGCGGAGACGTAACCCGCCAAGTACTCGCTCACGTCGACTCCTTACAACCATCCCTTAACCTTAAACTTCGTCACCCAGCGGGATTTTTAAGGTGACTCAGATTAAACTCACTTGTGTGCTGCGTAAGCACGTGGTATAATCAACAAACGTCGACCCCCCAGATGTGGGGTCTTTGCTTATATACACCCCCACATCTGGCGGTCATTCTTATCCCCACCTTATCCAGGAGGCCAAAGCGGTGAGATGTCCCTACTGCGGCAGTGCCCGCACACGAGTCATTGATACGAACCACAACGCACAAGGAGTACGCCGCCGCCGTGCGTGCAAAGCGTGTGGGCAGCGTTTCAGCACTGTGGAACGCGCCATCCTGACCACCCCGCTGGTAGTTAAGCGAGACGGCCAGCGGGAGGAGTTCAACCACGAGAAGTTGATCTCGGGTCTGCGTACTGCCTGTACCCGACGGCCCATCTCGGCCGACGACCTGGAACGGCTGGCAGCCCGGGTCGAGAATCACATACGCCAGATGGGCAAAACAGAGATTCCCAGCCGCGTGATCGGTGATCTGACTATCAAGGAACTCAAAGCATTGGACCCGGTCTCCTACATCCGCTATGCTATCGTCTATCTCGGGTTGGAAGACCTGGAGGCAGTGCGGGCGGAGATTGATCGTTTATTGAAGGAACGGGAATAGAGCGACTGCTCGCTGGTGCGATCTTTGGCGACGGAGGCAGCGATGCCAGGCACGGCTCAGTCAACGGTAGTTTCACTATCCAGGCCGCAAGCGAGACCGGACATCCAGTTAAGCGAAAACGCGTTCGCGGTTCTGAAACGCCGCTACTTGCGCAAGGGGCCGGACGGTCAGCCGGTAGAAACGGTCGAGCAGGTATTCCACCGCGTTGCCAGCCACATCGCAGCAGCCGAGGCGGAGTGGGACGGTGACGCGGCAGCCGCGGAGACAGAGTTCTACAATCTGCTTACCAGTCTGCGCTTCCTTCCCAACTCGCCCACATTTACCGGGGCAGGGACGCCTCTGGCCCAGTTAGCGGCCTGCTTCGTGCTGCCCATTTCCGATGATATGGGGCGCGAAGAAGACGGCATCTTCCAGACGTTACGCAACACAGCGCTCATCCAGCAGACTGGCGGTGGAACAGGTTTTTCCTTCTCACGCCTGCGCCCCAGGGATGCCGTGGTACACAGCAGTGGGGGGCGGGCCACTGGCCCGGTGGGCTTTATGCAAGTCTTCGACGTCGCCTCCGGGATCGTCAGTCAGGGTGGGGCAAGGCGGGGCGCCAACATGGCCGTGCTGCGGGTAGATCACCCTGACATCCTCGAGCTCATCCACTGCAAGAGCAACGAGGACGCCATCACGAACTTCAACATCTCTGTCGGGGTGACTGATGTTTTCATGCAGGCGGTGGAGACGGACAACCCGATTGATCTGGTCAACCCTCAGGACGGTAAAGTCTGGGGAACCGTGCAGGCGCGGGAGATCTTCGACGAGATCATCACCGGAGCACATCGAAACGGAGAGCCGGGAATGCTCTTCCTGGACGCTGCCAACCGCGACAACCCCTGCCCACACCTGGGGGAGTATGAGGCAACCAACCCCTGCGGCGAGCAGTTCCTGCTTCCCTACGAAAACTGCTGCCTGGGCTCGGTCAACCTGGCGCAGCACTTGAGCCACGGGGACAATGGCCGCCCGGCAGTCGATTGGGAGAAGTTACAGGAGACAGTCGAACTGGCGACCCGCTTCCTGGATGACGTGATCAACGCCAACGCCTATGTGCCGGCGGTGCCGCAACTCAAGGAGGCAGCCTATCGCACCCGCCGTATCGGGCTGGGCGTTATGGGGTTGGGCGATCTGATGTACCACTTGCGGGTGCGCTACGGCAGCGACGAAGCCCAGGAACTGGCAGCCCAGGTGATGGAGTTCATCCGCTACCACGTGATGCGCGCCAGCATCGAACTAGCGCGAGAGCGCGGACCGTTCCCCGCCATCCGAGGCAGTATCTACGACCCCGACGACCTGCGTTGGACACCGCCCCAAGCGCTGACCCCCTACACGCGGCTGAAGAGGTGGGGCCGCCCGCTGTTGGGCTGGGAGAGGGTTGTCGAGAACATCCGGCGTTACGGCATCCGCAACGCCGCCCAGACAACCGTGGCTCCGACCGGAACTATCGCCACTGTCGCCGGGTGCGAGGCCTACGGATGCGAACCGGCCTTCGCGCTGGCTTACGTGCGCCACGTGAACGACAATGGACAGGACATGGAACTTCGGTACGTAAGCCCGCTCTTCCTGCAGGCATTGGAAGAGGCTGGTCTAAACAATACAGCCTGTGAGCGTATCGTACAGCAGGTGATGGTGACTGGGGATTGCCAGCATGTTGAGGATGTACCGCTGGCAATGCGCGATGTCTTCGTCGTCGCGGGAGACATCACTGTCGAGGAGCACGTGCGTATGCAGGCGGCGCTACAAGCGTTTGTTGACAGTTCGATATCGAAGACGATCAATTGCCCTTCCACCGCCACTCCCGACGATGTGGCGCGGGCCTTCCAACTGGCATGGAAATTGGGCTGTAAAGGGCTCACGGTCTACATTGCCGGCTCACGGGAGAAGGTAGTGCTGGAGACGGAGAAGATGCGGCAGGCCAGGCAACAGACCTATGGAGTGATGGTGCCCACGACCGTGCGGCCCCGGCCACACCGCCTGGAGGGTAAGACGTATCATCTGGACACGCCGTTGGGGACAGCCTACACCACTATCAACGCCAACGGCGACGGAGAGCCCTTCGAGGTCTTCCTGAACGTGGGGAAGGCAGGATCAGATACAGCAGCGGTGGCGGAGGCCATCGGACGGCTGATCTCCCTCGTTCTCCGTATTCCCTCGCCGCTCTCGGCGACGCGACGGCTCAAGCAGGTGGTGAAACAATTGAAAGGTATCGGTGGCGGACGGCCGTTGGGGTTCGGGCGCGACCGGGTGCGTAGTCTGCCTGACGGCGTGGCCCAAGTGTTGGCTGAGCATCTGGGGATAGTCGGTTCGCCAGATGAAGCAAAGGCGGCTGAACAGTTACCGCTCTTCCCCACAGGCGACCTGTGCCCGGAGTGTGGTCACGCGGCCCTGGTGAACGAGGAGGGTTGCCGCCGCTGTTACGCTTGTGGGTACAGTGAGTGCTAAGCATAGACAAATTGTCCCCTCTGTGCTAAAATAGCGTTGATGCACAAGCCTGAATATCGCGTGAGGTAGGCGACGTGGGAGACGCAAGCACTCTCCAAACCCTTCGACACTCTCAGGACAGCAGGAGCCCGCAGGCATGGGTTGTCGCAGCGGTGCTGACTGTGACAGCGCTCCTGCTGGTCCTGGCTGCTTTCCTGGCCTGGCGCACGACGCAGGTTCCTTTCCCCGGCCTATTCACCGAGCCAACTCTGGTCGTCAACGACCTGGGCAACTGGACCTGGCCCGGCTACGCGGCTGGACTCCGCATCCCCGACCACCTGGTCGCGCTTGACGGCCAGCCGCTGGAAGGGACCACGGCACTGATGCGAGAACTGGCACAGCGCGAGCCCGGTGACACAATCACGCTGACGGCACGGGGCAAGGACGGCACACTGCGCGACGTCAGTGTGCGTCTGGAGCCTTTCCCCAGCGAGGGGCTGGCCAATTTCTTCGTCCTGCCCTACGTACTGGGATTGATCTATCTGGGCATCGGCGTCTGGGTCTTCCTGGCGCGACGGCACGAACCAGCGGGGCAGGTGTTTGCAACGCTATGCGCGATGGTCGCGTTGGGCCTGGGCCTGCTGTTCGACGTCTACACCACGCACCAGTTTCCACGCGTGTGGATCACCGCTTGCTCCCTGATCGTCAGCGTCGCCATTCACCTGGCACTGGTGTTTCCCCAGTGGACAAGATTCCTCGAACGCGCCCCCTCCCTTCGCTATCTGGCCTATGGGCCAGGCGTGGTCATCGCCATCGTCAATCAATTCACCGTCTTGAATTTCGAAGCGCCTACAGCCTACTTCGACACCTGGTTCGCGGCCTTCGCCCTTGGGAGTGCCGGCATTGCTGCCATTCTGGCGATGATGATCTATCGGTACCGCCGCTCCCAATCACCCATCGTGCAGGCCCAGGCGCGCACCATTCTATGGGGCAGTCTGCTGGCCTTCGGCCCGATCACGATCTGGTTCCTCATCTCCCGTTTCACAGGGGGGGCCTTCCCTCCAGCGCTCATCTTGCCCTGGTTGATCTTCTTTCCTCTGTCCATCGCTTACGCTATTCTCCGTTACCGCCTGTTCAACATCAATCTGGTGATCAGCCGGGGTGTCACCTACGCGCTGCTGAGCGCTGTAGTCGTCGGGGCGTATTTCCTCCTCCTGTACCTGATCAGCCGCGTGTTCGGGGTGACACTGCAGGCTAGCAACCCCTTCGCCCTGGGTATCCTCGTCATTGTGCTGGCGCTGCTCCTGAACACAGTGTGGATACGTCTGCAGCGCGGAGTGGAGCGGGTCTTCCTGGGTGAAGCAGTTGACCGCCGCCAGATAGTGCGTCGCTTCGTCGGCCAACTGACCGAGACCACGGGGTTGGCATCAGTCCTACAGGCTGTGGACGAGACACTGGAGGAGGGTTGGCATTTGCAGTTCGCCGCGTTGTTCCTGCACGATCCGCAGCGCGCGTGCTACATACCTCACACCATCGGTAGCAGACCATTCCCACCTGTGACCTTTACGCAGGATGGGCCGCTCGCCCACCAGATGCTCAAGCAGCGCAAGAGCATCTATCTCTACCAAGACCACCCCCTTCCTCCTCATTTGGCCAAGCACGAACCGCTGGAGACCTTGCGCGCTGCTCTCTTCATCCCGGTTCCAGGCCACGGCTGGTTGACGCTAGGCCCCAAGCGCAGTGGTGAACCTTTCTCCTCAGACGACCTGACCACGCTGGAGTCACTCGGCTCCCAAGTAGCGGTGGGCCTGGGAAAAGCGCGTCTCTTCAGCGACCTGGAGCGGCGGATGACGGAAGTGAATGTGCTGCGTTGGGTCGGCCAAGCGGTCACCTTCACGATGGACGTGGATGACCTGATGGAGTTGATCTACGCTCAGACCAGCAGGGTACTTGATACCAGCAACTTCTACATCGCGCTGTACAACCCAGAGAAAGAAACCCTCTCGTTCGCTTTCTACGTCGAAGACGGCGAGCGACTGTACAAAGACGACGAGTGGCCAGTGGGAATGGGCCTGACCAGTGAGATTATCCGCGCGAAGCGGCCCATCATAACAGATGATTACACTCAGGAATGTCTGCGGCGGGGAATCACGCCCGGAGGCCGGCCAGGGCGGGCCTGGATGGGGGTGCCGCTCAACCCCGGTGGCCGGGTCATCGGGGCAATGAACGTCTCCAGTTTCGACCCCGCCGTGACCTATTCGGACGAACAGTTGCGGATCTTCTCCGCCATCGCCGACCAGGCCGCAGCGATCCTGGACAAGGCACGCCTGTATCGAGAGATGGAGGAGCGCGCCCGACAGTTGGCTGCCCTCAACGAGGTCGGCAGCGTCATCACCTCAACCCTGGACCTGGAGACGGTGCTGAACCTGATTATGGACAAGGCAGTCGAACTCATCCAGGCTGAGGTAGGATCGCTGGTGCTGGTAGATCAGGACACCAGCGAACTGGTCTTCAAGGTAACCGCTGGCTCAGGATCTGCTGACCTGGTGAACACGCGCCTTCCCCCTGGCACCGGTATCGTAGGCACGGTGGTCCAGGAGGGGAAACCGATTATCATCAGGGATGCACACACCGACCAACGCTGGTACCGTGACCTCGATGACCGCACCGAGTTCATCACCCATTCTATCATCGCTGTGCCAATGATTAGCCGGGGGCGCGCCATCGGTGTGATCGAACTCCTCAATCGGCGTGACGGTGTACCATTCGACGAGGACGACGAACGGTTGCTGACAGCGTTTGCAGCCAATGCCGCTATCTCTATCGAGAACGCCCGGCTGTTCACCCAGACCGATCAAGCCCTCGCCGCACGGGTGGGAGAACTCTCGACGATGCAGCGCATTGACCGGGAACTCAATGCCACCCTGGACTACAATCGGGTGATGGGCCTGACGCTGGACTGGGCGTTGCGGACGACGAGGGCCGACCTGGGACTGACGGCGGTCACCGTGGAGACTGAGGGTGGTGTGCGCGGGCTGCACCTCCTGGCCAACCAGGGTTATCCGGAGGAACTGCTCACTGCCCATGATGAAGAACCTTGGCCGTTGGAACAAGGCATCATCGGGCGAGTAGCACAAACCGGCAAGCCTGAACTCGTGGAGGATGTGGAGAACGATCCCGACTACGCGCCGGTAGTGCCGGGGATGATAGCCCAACTGACAGTGCCTATCCGACGGGAAGATCAGATCATCGGCGTTATCGCCCTGGAGTCCTCCCAGAAGGGCTGTCTCAACCAGGATACACTGGAGTTTGTCACCCGCCTGGCCGACCACGCAGCCATCGCCATCGAAAATGCCCGCCTCTTCGGGCAAGTACGCCGTGCCAACGAAGCCAAGACTGAGTTCATCTCTTTCGTCTCCCATGAACTCAAGCAGCCAATGACCTCAATCAAAGGCTACACTGATCTGTTGATCAAGGGGACTGCTGGCGAACTGACCGACATGCAGAACAGTTTCCTCGAAACGGTACGGTCGAACGTAGATCGCATGAACACGCTGGTCAGTGACCTACTGGACATCTCGCGCATCGAGAGCGGCCGCATGCGGCTGGAGTTCGAGAACGCGTCCATCGAGAAAGTGATCAAAGAGGCACTGCGAACGACCCGCAGGCAGATCGAGGCCAAACAACAGGCATTGGAGGTAGACATCTCACCCGATCTGCCACTCGTGAAGGGGGATCGAGACCGATTGGTGCAGATTCTGACCAACCTGATGAGCAATGCCTACAAGTACACGCCCGCGGGGGGACACATCGCGATTCACGCTCGACGGTGGTCAGATGGACAGGATGCCACGGGACAAAACGGGTTCGTATTGTGTTCGGTAGCCGACACTGGCATAGGCATCACGCCTGAAGATCGGGAGCACCTTTTCACCAAGTACTTCCGTGCCGACAATCCGGCCGTGCATAGCGTGCCTGGCACCGGGTTGGGGCTCGTCATCATCAAGAGCCTGGTGGAACTGCACGGCGGTGAAATCTGGGTCGAGAGCGAGATGGGCCAAGGCAGCACCTTCTCGTTTACGATCCCGGTAGCACAATAGACACCTACCTACGATTCTTGGAAGCGGGTCTCCAACTGTTCCAGCAATTCCGCTGCCTCGACCAGTTTGTCCAACGGGTTCTCCTTACCCGTAAAATACCGGTAGTCGCACGGCATGATGTCGAGGACATTTACTAGATCGTTGTGCCGGTCTCGCACAGCCCCAGTGCTGATACCATAAAAGGCTGCGATGTCGCGCCTTTTCACCGGGTGCAGATTGACTTTACGCACCGTGTAGTCGAGCGCAGCGGCCCAGGTCTCTGGTTTGCGCACGACGAGCGGATCACGTCCGAGCGCAATGCGGTACTCCAGCCAGGCCTGAATTGCAGCGCCGATCTCCTCAATGGGCATCCCTGCCGCGGTCATCTTGTCGGTGAGCAGCAGTTCTACCTTATCCATCCCGCTGGCAAAGAGTTGTTCAAACCGATCCTCCAGCGATGATGCAGGTTCCAACCTCATAAAGTCGGCCAACGCTCGCAAGGCCCGGTCGAAATCACCGCTGCGGGCCAACACCCGTGCCAGGTGAAGCCGGTAATCCGGCTCATCGGGGACGGCACGGGCAGCCGCCTCGAAACATTCGATGGCCCGTTCAACATCCCAATCCAGGTAAGCATGAAGGCCCTGCTTCTCGTACTCTCTTGCCTTGCGACGATCTCCCATACTGACTCGTCTCTTTGCCATTACATCTACTCCTTACCCCTCGAATCCACGTTGAACCGATTTTCGTATCCTGAGTTTGATTATAGCATAGTCATAGGAGATGGGCAACGGCAGCCTTTTACAAATCCCCCGCTCGTGCTATAATCTCGCTATACGTGCACGCAGGACCACTTCCGTGCAGACGGGAGGCCATACGATGAAGAGATCTTGCTGTCACCTGAAGAGCTGCCTGATCACGCTTGTCACACTGCTAGCCTGTGGTTGCACCAGAGGCAACGGCCAAGAGGCGCTCTTTCAAGACGACTTCGACAACCCACGCAGTGGCTGGGGCACGGACCAGCGCGATGAGTTCGAACGCGGGTACGAGGAAAGTGAGTACTTCATCGAACTGCACAAGCCGAACTGGTTCATCTGGGCCCACCCCGGCGAGCGATTCGAGGACATAAGCGTTGAAGTAGAGGCCCATCTGGCTTCTGGCTCCCATGATAGTCATTTCGGTGTCCTTTGTCGCCAGGTGGATGTGGACGACTTCTACTACTTCGCCATCAGTGCCGACGGCTACTACGCCATTTTCCGGCGCGTGGCCGGCGGCGACCTGGAGATCATCACCCATGACGGCATTGGAATGGCTCCCTCTCTTGCCATCAAGACAGGCGAGCAGACCAATCACATCCTGGCGGTTTGCCAGGGGAACGAGTTGAGCCTATACGTCAACGGCGAACTGCTGGAGACAGTCACCGACGATAGTCATACGCAGGGCGACGTGGGACTCGGGGCCGGTGGCGGCGCAGAGAGTGACGTTCGCATCCAGTTCGATAACTTCGTCGTTACCAGGCCGTAGGACAAGCAGACGGCAGGACAACAACAGATTGGAGGCGGATTGGCAGATGGCAATGGTAAGTAGACGTATGCCCATAGTCGCACTGGTACTGTCGGCGGCCCTGTTGGCCGCCTGTGGGGGTGAGCAATTGCCCTGGAGCGACGATTTCTCCGACCCATCCAGCGGCTGGCAGGCCGAGTCGGATGCCTCTGCGGAAGTCGGATATCACGAGGGTATGATGCGTATCCTCATCAAAGCGCCCAACCGCCTTGCCTGGGCCTCAGCCGGGCGCAAGTTCTCCGACTTTCACCTCACCGTTGAGGCAACCCAGGCCGCCGGCCCTGACGACAACGAGTACGGTGTACTGGTGCGGATGCAGGACACCGAGCACTTCTACCGCTTCTCCATCAGCGGCGACGGCTATTATCTGGCTAGTAAGTACGACGGTGAGGAGTGGGAACCGTTGAGCGGCGATTGGATTCATTCCGATGTTATCCGGCCAGGAACCACGACGAATCTCCTGGAAGTCATCGCTCAGGGCACGACGATGACCCTCTTTGCCAACGGCGTGCAACTCATCCAGGTTGAAGATACAGATTACTCCCGGGGCGACATCGGCCTCTATGCCGGTTCGTTCTTCGAGCCTGGTGTGGAGATCCATTTCGACAATCTGCGTGTGGAAAAGCCGTGATGGATGTCATTACTACCATCCGCCAGATCCTCGCCGGCTTCCGGCAGGACAACTTGGACTACACCAACTACCTGAACTCCACCCCTGCCGCTTCCGACGAGGCCGTCGTGCGGCTCAAGATCGTCGAACCACTGCTGAAGGAGCTGGGGTACAAATTGCAGGCCGACCTGGACCCGGAGCAAAGGGTGAAGGAAGGAGCCATTGACATCCTGGTCAATGCCAATAGTATCCCGGTGATGCTCTGGGAACTGAAGCGCACCCAGGAAACAGATCTGGCCCGGCACGAGGAGCAACTGACCCGCTATGTGCTTGCCAAGGGAGTCACCCACGCCGTCCTGTGCAATGGCCGGGAGGTGCGGGTGTACCTCCGCGTCGGTGACGCGCTCCGCTTCGCCTATGCCTTCCCGCTGACCGCCTTTGCCCCCGGCGTACTCGTGCCCCCCACCCAGGACGAAGAACTGGCCCTCTCTGCCTTCTTCGACGCCTTCCGCAAAGAAGCCTTTCTGGAGGTGGAGCGGCTAAAGGCGGAGATCGCCGCTACGATCACCCATCCCCTTGTCCTGAGCCCGGGCGAGCCCCAGAACGAGCCCTTGCTGGTGGAGCACCTGAAGCGGGAGATCCGCCGCCTCCACCGCTTCGTCCTCCTCCGCTTCCGCAGCCACCAGGCCCTCTACCAGGAGTTCTTGGAGGAGAAGGCACAGCGAGAAACCAAGGCGGCCCAGGCGCGGGAGCGACTGTGGGAGTGGGTTCAGAACTTCGAGGAACGGGCCAAGACACCGGTGGACCAGGCAGCGCTGGAGGCATATCTGAAAACGTTCACCGAGCGCTGGACTGGTGTAGAGGAGGATGAGTTCATAGCCGAAGTGTTGAGCCGGTCGGGGGTGGCCAGCCACCTATCGGGGGTTAATCACACCAACTTCCGGCTGCGGACCCAGGAGTTCTACCGCGCCTTCACCGGCTACGCCCGCTGGCATGCCCGGCGACTGGTTGAACTGCGCCCCATCCGGTCTCTGGTCGAGGATTTCACCCACTGGCGGGACGAGATTGGGCTGATGGCCGAGGACCACGAGGCGGAGTTCTGCCTGCAAACGGTCTATATCTTTATCACCCGCCTGCTCCTCATTCGCATCTGCGAGAACAAGGAGATCATCACCCAGAAGATCTCCGACGGCGGCTACAAGGACTACCTGGACTTCAGCCGGCGGTTCTTCACCAACATCGCCGAGGCCCATGCCACCCTCCTCGACATCGCCTACAAGGACACCGGCTACATCTACGGCCACTTCTTCAGCCGCGACATCTTCGACTGGTACATCTGGGAAGAGGAGGCCATCGTGCGCCTCTTCTGGGTGCTCAACCAGTTCGATTTCGCGCAGGTGAGCGCCGATCTCATCGGGCGTATCTACGAGCAGTACGTGGACGAGCTGGAACGCAAGCGTAAGGGGCAGTTCTATACCCCGCCTCAAGTGGTCAACTACATCCTGGACCAGGTAGGATACGAGGGGCCGGGCATCGTCGGCCAGCGTGTCCTGGACCCGGCCTGCGGGAGCGGTCGCTTCCTGGTCGAGGCGGCACGGCGGCTGATCGCCGAACTGAAGAAGCAGCCGGGCCTCTCGCCCAAGGAACTGGTCAACGAGCGACTGCGGACCTCACTCTTCGGGCTGGACATCAACCGCTTCGCCTGCTTCCTGGCCGAAGTCAACCTGCTGGTGCAGGTGCTGGACTTACTAAAAGATGGCCCGACCTTCACCATCGAGCGGTTCCACATCTACCCGACCAACACGCTGCTCCCCCGCGAGCGGGGGACCGAGGCAATCATCGGCCCGGGCAACGGGCTGGCCTACGAGACCGAGGTGGCGGAGTTGATCAAGAAGCGGGGGTACAACCCGGCGCTGGGGCTGGACTTCCGCGCCGGATTCGATTGGGTGATGGGTAATCCCCCGTACGTGCGGGCCAATATCGACCGAGCGGAGGTGGCGACGCTCCGAAGGCATATTGAGGAATCGAACTTATATCCAAGTTTGTACAGACATTGGGATCTTTTCATCCCTTTCATTGACTTCGCGTTAAAGGCTTTGGCCGATGGCGGTTGGCATTCTTTCATCGTATCCGATGCTTACCAGACTGAGGAATATGCGCGTAGATCACGCGAACGCCTGTTGAAGGAGGTGAGCATTGAAGGTTTAACCTTCGCACCCGGGGTCAATTTCTTTCAGGAAGCGGAGGTGCACAATCTCATTTATGCCGTCAAGAAGAAGAAGCCCTCTCGGAAGCACAAGGTGAAACGCCACAAGGCAGTAACTCCCACCTTGTTACGGCGAGATATCAAGAGCTTGCCTGCTCTATCCCAACTTGAGTGGCGTGAGAGGATCTTCCGACCCGAATTTGAAGGAGATAAAGGGCTTGATCTTGCTGCTTGTGTCCCGTTGAGCGAGATTTGCTATGTAAGCTATGGGATGCAGCTTAGCGCCAAGACGGAGGAATACAAAGGGGCATTCAAGACCGAGGACTTGATTGCTGAGGCACCGTCCAGTATGCACACGAAGCCCTACGTTGAGGGTAAAGACATAGGACAGCACACTATCTACCGAAGCCGCTGGCTCGAGTGGGGCACAGGACGAGTACCGGGGATGATTCATAGACCAGCATTCCCGGAGTTGTTTGAAAACAAGAAGGTGATGGTGCCCCGTATAGCGGCTGAGTCTTTGAGTGCATTTTGCGACATTCGTACAGGCTTCCATACCAACCACACCGTGATCCATGCTGTTCCTTATCACTATCTTCTTCCAGTGAAGTCCAAAGTTGCCAGGCTGTTGGCCAGGCGACTCACCAAGGATGAGGTTGAGCGCTATGCTACTGGAAAGGAGAAAAGCGTAACCCGGGTTGCTGAAAGGGTGATTGAAGCAAGGGCAAAGGAATCTGTACGGTTTGATGTACGTTTCATAACGGCTATGCTCAATGTCGAGTGGCTCTCCCGGCATGTCTTGGTAACATCTCGTAGGGGCAAGCTCGACTTCTACCCCGACGACCTGAAGAAGTACCCCATCCCTCCCGCCGACGCCGAGACTCAGGCCAAGATCGCCTGCCTGGTAGACGAGATTATGAGCGCCAAGTCGGACGTGCAGCGGTGGCAGAGGAAGGGGTACCGCATTGACGAGCGGGGCATTGTCCTCAACCCCCGACCCTTCCTGGATACGTGGAACATTCCTACCGGTGACCTGATTGACGCTTCCGGCTTCGTCACCTGCCAGATGGGGGGCTATCCCACCCAACTCGTTCTGGAAGGCCAGCGCCTCGTCTTCCGCAAGCAGCCCCTCTCCTACTTCAAGAGCCTCCACCACCACGTCCTGGCCTACCTTCAGCTTTACCTGGAGACCAACCGCGACGACCTGCGTGCCTACGCCGTAGCCGAACTGCACAAACGTATCCGCATCCCCCGCTCTCCCCATGCCGTCCAGGAGTTCCTGGACCGACTGGCGGCGGAGCGGGAGCGGGTGATGCTGCGCTGGATAGTCGCTGCACAGCACGAAGCCCTCATCGAGGAATGGGCCTTCGACCTGTACGACGTGGACGATGATCGGCGGGAGAAATTGGGCGGTCACCTCTACACCTTTGCGGACGTGCCGCCCAGCGCTGCCTTCATCTCCATCCTGGACAGTGAAGAAGATAACCCAATGCGCCGCGTGGCTTTTCACAAGGATGGGGCCTGGCACTATCGTGCCGCCGACCTGCTCCCTCACGCGATCCTGCTATGGATACACGACGGGAAGAACGTAACCAGCGCTTGGCGGGTCACGTAGCAGCAACCTGAGATGGCGGAGCTGTAAAATCTATCGTCTGGGAGAACCTGCGTAGACACTAAAAAGCGTTCCTGGGCCAAATCCATCGTTTGGCGACTGAGCGGGTATACCAGTGAAACAGCAGTTAACACCCGAAGATATGGAAATCGTAAAAGAGCATCTGAGGGATTTAGGATACGTGGATTTATGAACATCCATCTGCAGAGCCTGGGCTGTCGTCTGAACCAAAGCGAGATCGAAACGTTGGCCCGCCAGTTCGCCGCCGCCGGTCACGCAGTTGTACCAACTCCGGCCCAGGCTGATGTTTGCATCGTCAACACCTGTGCTGTCACCACCGCAGCAGAACGCAAGTCGCGCCACCAGATCAGAGCGCTGTCCCGCGCCAACCCGGAGACCCGTGCGGCTGTCATCGGTTGCTACGCCACGCTGGCGCCCCGGCGTTGCACCGCGCTGCCTGGTGTCGCCTGGGTCGTGCCCAACGCCGAGAAGGAGCGGACAGTAGAGATTGTGACCGCGTCCTCCCATGTATCCTCCCGCAGGGAGAAGAAGATGAAAGCCGCTCCGCTCCGCACCCGCGCCTTCGTCAAGGTGCAGGATGGCTGCGACAACCACTGCACCTACTGCATCACTCGCCTGTTGCGAGGGCCAGCCCGCAGCCGTCCTGTGGCCGACGTCGTCGCCGAAGTACAGAGGCTCGTCGAGACCGGCTGCCAGGAGGCTGTGCTGACCGGCGTGAACCTGGGTTCCTATGGCCGTGACCTGGGGCTGTCAGATGGCCTGTATACATTGGTCAGAACGCTGCTGGCTCACACTGACCTGCCTCGTCTCCGGCTCTCGTCGCTGGAGCCCTGGGACCTGGATGAGGTCTTCTTCAGCCTGTGGGAGCACTCACGCCTGTGCCGCCAGCTGCACCTGCCGCTGCAGGCCGGCTGCGACGAGACTTTGCGCCGCATGGGTCGCCGTGTCACTGAGCGAGAGTTCGCCCGGCTGGTGCAGGCCATCCATGCTGCAGTCCCCGACCTGGCCGTGACCAGCGACATCATTGTCGGTTTCCCCGGCGAGGACGAGGCTGCCTTCCGCGCCAGTTACGATTTCGTGGCAGCGATAGAGTTTGCGCGGCTGCACGTCTTCCCGTACTCCCCACGCCCGGGAACAGCAGCCGCCCGCCTGCCAGACCAAACGCCGCGCCAGGTGCGCCAGGCACGGGCGCGCGCGATGCGTGAACTGGGTGCTAAGCAGGCATCCCACTTCCGGCAGCGGTTCGTAGGACGGGAGATGGAAGTGGTGTGGGAACAGCGTCGGCGTGATGGCCTCTGGACTGGTCTGACCGACAATTACCTGCGGGTGACGACGCATGGAGAAGGCAACTTGCACAACCGACTCACTGCCACGCAACTGCTGGCCGCGCAGAACGGTTGCCTGGTAGGTGAGGTGATCGACTGACCTTCCGAGAACTCTCAATCAGACATAAGGAGGAAATCTATGCTTGTCAAAGATCGAATGACTCCCAATCCAACAACTATCACGACCGAGACCAGTCTTAAGGCTGCGCTGGAACTGATTCGCAGCAAGCCGTTCCGCCACCTGCCGGTGCTGGACGAGAACGGCAAACTGGTGGGTATTGTGACCGAGAAAAGCCTGGTCTATGCGTCTCCCACGCCCACGACCACGCTCAGTGTCTTTGAGGTGGATTACATCCTGTCACGCACGAAGATCGGGCAGATCATAGAGGGTCCGGTCATCACCGTGGGGCTCGACCTGCCCATCGAGGAGGCAGCACGGGTGATGGTCGACCACCACATCGGGTGCCTGCCTGTCGTGGAGAACGACGAACTGGTCGGCATCATCAGCGACACGGACATCTTCCGCGTTTTCGTCGAGGGGATGGGGGGCGGGCATCCCTCACTGCGCATCACCGTCGTCGTCCCGGAGGAGGTGGGCAGCCTGGCGCAGGTCACGAACCGTATGGCGGCGCTGGGCGGCAACATCCACTCGCTGGGCATATTCTGGGGTAAGCGGCCCGAGGAGCGGGTCATCGCCTTCCGCCTGGAGAAAGTGGATCGGGAGACGGCTGTGCAGGCGCTGGAGACCAACGGCATCCAGGTCGTGGACGTGTGGGAACCAGAAGCGCCTGCCGACTAGTCCCACGTTTTGCTTGACAAGCCTTCAGTGGGCGATTATAATGAACATGCTACCAAAAAACCAGTCCAAAACTGGGCATAGAGAGGAGGGAAAAGAGTGACCCGAGTCGTCATTGAGGAAAGTGAGTCCTTCGATTCTTTGTTGAAGCGTTTCAAGAGAAAAGTGCAGGGCGATCGTGTGCTATCGGAAGTGCGTCGCCGTCGCTTCTTCGAGAAGCCGAGCGTGATCCGCAAGCGCAAGAAGGCAGCCAAACTGCGCAAGAGCCGTCGGACGACACGCAAAGATCAGCGGAGCCGTCTGTAGAATAACCGACTGCGAAAACAGGGCCGCACATGAGCCTAAAACAGCAACTGCAGGAGGATCTCAAAGGAGCACTCCGCGCCCGTGATGAACGTTGCAAGTCCGTGATCCGTATGGCGTTGGCTGCGATCACCAACGCCGAGGTTGAGCATGGCGGTGAATTCGACGATGCCGGCGTGACTACAGTGCTGCAAAAGCAAGCCAGGCAGCGGCGCGACACCATCGCCGAACTGCGACGAGCCAACCGGCCCGAATCGCTCGCCAACGAAGAGGCGGAACTGGCAATTCTTGAGAAATATCTACCCAGGCCCCTTTCGCGTGAAGAAATTGCCGAGGAGGCCCGCCATGTCATCGCGGAGGCCGGAGCAACCGGGATGGGACAGATAGGCACGGTGATGCGCCAACTGATGTCCAAACTGAAAGGTCGCGCCGACGGCCGCGTCGTGAACGAGGTCGTGCGCGAGATGCTGTCCGGCTAGTAGAGGCGCAGGTACTGCGCCCCTACCGGGGCACGTGTGATACCGCCGAACGAACGTAGGGGCGCAGTACCTGCGCCCCTACGTTGCCAACTTCGACCGATGAGCACGAACGCGACTGAAGCCAGGGGCAACGAGGGAGAACTATCATCGCGCCAGAGCGGCCATCGCTGGTGGGCCTGGCTACGCCTGACCCTGCTAGGAACAGCGCTGGCAGCAGTTACAGGCGTCGTGATGGCCCGCCCACTGCTACCTACCGGCAGGGTGGTGTTGGAGGAAGGAGATGTCGCCACTCAAGATGTGCCTGCCCCTCGTCGCGTAATTTACGAGAGTGCCATCCTGCGCGCAGAGGAGCAAGAGCGGGCTGCCTTCAGAGTCGAACCAATCTACACCCTTTCGGACCCCGCGCTGGCCCGTCAACAACTCGACCGCGCCCGTCAGGTGCTCGACTACCTGGGGTCGGTGCGTGCCGACACGCTGGCCTCCTCCGCCCGACAGCGAGGCTGGATCCTGGCCGTGCCCGAACTGGCCGAGATTCCCTCTGAGACACTCGACAGCCTCCTTGCCCTACCCGACGAGGGTTGGGACCGTGTCCAACTGGACACCCTGGCTGTGATTGACCAGGCGATGCGCCGTGAGATTCGCGAGGGATACCTGAAGAGCGCCCTTGAGGGTGTACCCGCCTTGGTCAGTCTCGACCTTTCGAGCGAGGAAACCGGTGTCACTATCGCACTCGCGCAATGCTTCCTGGTCCCCAACTCCTTCCTCAACCCCACAGCCACGGCCGAGGCTCAGACCCAAGCCTACGAGGAAGTGCCACCTGTGCTGCGTACCTTCGAAGCCGACGAGATTATCGTGCGGGAGGGAGAACGTGTCACAGCGCTCGACATAGAGGCGCTGGATCAACTCGGGCTGCGGCAACCCCAGGTAAAGTGGAGCGACTTCATAGGAGCCGGCCTGCTGGCTGTAGTAGGGACCTTGCTGCTATGCCTTTACCTGACACGCTTTCAACCCGACATACTTTGGGATGGGCAGAAACTCCTCCTGCTGGTGCTGCTGATTTCCTTTTTCACATTGGTGGTCGGATTGATGGTGCCAGAAAGCACGGTGCTGCGCTACCTCTCCCCAGCACCGGCGTTGGCGATGCTGACTGCGGCTGCCCTGGGGCCGCACGCGGGGGTGGCAAGTGTCGTCTTCCTCGGCAGCGCTGCCGGTGTCATCGCCGATAACTCCCTGGAGATGACAACCTACACCGCCCTGGGCGGGCTGGTCGCGGCGCTCACCCTGGGGCGAGTCGAGCGCATCGGCGCGCTCTTTCGCGCCGGCGCATTTGCTGCCCTGGCGCATGTGAGCATTGTCGTTATCTTTCGCTTGCCGCAGGATATCGCCCAACCCGGCAATCTGCTGGCCCCGGCACTGGCTGGCATCGCCAACGGGGGCATCTCGGCCAGCCTGGCGCTGGGCGGTCTGTTCCTCATTGGCCCGCTGTTCGACATCACCACCACGATGCGGCTGATCGAACTCAGCCGTCCCGACCACCCGCTCCTGCAGAGGCTGCTGCGCGAGGCACCCGCCACGTACCATCATAGCCTGATGGTTGCCAATCTGGCCGAGCAGGCAGCCGAGCGCATCAGTGCCGACGCCATGCTCGCCCGCGTGGGAGCCTACTACCACGACGTAGGCAAAATCGCCCGCCCATACTTCTTCACTGAGAACCAGGTCGAAGGAGTAAATCCTCACGATCGGCTCGACCCACTGACGAGCGCCGAGATCATCACCAGTCACGTCAAGGACGGACTGGAACTAGCCCGGCGCTACCGGCTGCCAAGTCGTGTGCGTGCCTTCATCCCCGAGCACCACGGCACCAACTGGGTGAGTTTTCTCTACGACAAGGCCGTACAACTGGCGGGCGACCCTGCGCTGGTTGACGAAAGTAGATTTCGTCACCAGGGCCCCAAGCCCCAGAGTAAGGAAACCGCTCTGGTGATGCTGGCCGATGGCTGTGAGGCAACTGTGCGTGCCATGCGCCCCACCAACGCCGAGGAGGTAACGGAAATCGTCAACCGCGTCATCGCCGAGCGCGTGGCCGATGGCCAACTGAGCGAGTGTGAGCTGACCTTGCGCGACCTGGAGATCACACGCGAAGCCTTCACCTCTGCCCTGAAAGGGACCTTCCATCCGCGCATCCAATACCCACAATCGGTAACAGGGACCGACGCGTGACAGCGAGCGCCGAAACGGAAATGCCTCTCCACACGATAGCGGTACAGGTTGACGAGCAGTTCCAGACGCAGGTTCAACCAGACCTGCTGCACCAGGCTGCCCTGGCGGCCTTGACCCACCAGCGAGTGGAGGAGCCGTGCGAACTGGCTGTGGTGGTGACTGGCGACGAACCGTTGCGCGAACTCAACCGCTGTCACCGAGGCGTGGACGCGCCAACCGACGTGCTGGCCTTCCCTGGCGAGACGCGCAGGCCATTCGTCGGCGCACCGGGCCTGCCGCGCTACGTGGGCGACGTCATCATTTCCTTCCCTCGCGCCAGGGACCATGCCGCCGAGATCGGACACGCCGTCCAGGCAGAACTGCAACTGTTGGTCATCCACGGGGTGCTGCACCTCCTGGGACACGATGACACGACAGAAGAGCAGCGGGCGCAGATGTGGACCGCGCAGACCGGGATCCTTCAGGCGTTGGGGGTCGAGGCACATCCCCCCGCGTGACGTGCCATGCGCAGCCGAAACATCCTCGAGGGTTTCCGCTTCGCGTTTTCTGGCCTGTGGTACGCCCTGTGCACACAGCGCAACACGCGCATCCACCTGACGATCGCGGCGGGCGTCGTTGGGCTGGGGCTTTGGTTGGGCCTCTCGTCTACCCAGTGGGCAGTGCTGACGCTGACCATCGGGGTCGTGCTGGTGAGTGAGATGCTAAACACAGTGGCCGAGACGCTGGTGGACATGGTCAGCCCCGGCTACCATCCGCTGGCGAAGGTGATCAAGGACGTGACGGCGGGGGCAGTGCTATTGGCAGCCATCACCTCTGTCATCGTCGGCCTGCTGGTGCTGGGTCCGCCGCTGTGGGCGCGGGTGTTTGGAGGCTGAGGGCGCTCGGCAATTCAATTTGCCACTTTGAAGTAGTATGTGGTACAATCTACCAGTCACCGTCCATCACCCTGTAGGAGTCTACTTATGGCAACACACCCAGAAACCGAACCTGAGTACATCGAGTTAACCATCCAGCCCATCCCACCTGATACAATCTCCTCGGTCAAAGCTGAACTCCTGCCCACCATTGAGGCTGCGCTGCGCGAGGCGGGGCAGGAGCAGTTGCTGACCGAGGGACAGATGCAGGTCGAAGTGGAGCAGACTTTCCCCACCGACGAGGTTGTCGTTGTTGGGTTCACATTGCTGTCTGCGATTGCACTGGAGACGTACAAGGAAATCATACTGCCCACGCTGAAGAAACGTTTCCGGGCCTGGCAAAAGCGGCGCCGGAAGAGCAAGCGCAAGAAGTAGGACAGGACTCCTGAGATGGGCCTCCCCGACGGCATCGCTATCAAACTGGATGCCTACACGTTGTTCTGCTGCCAATTGCTGGCACATCTGCCGACACTCAATGATGCGACTCGCGCAGACCTGCGCCTGACAGCCGATGACTGTCTCAGCCGCTTTGATCAATCGTTGCACCAGTTTTTCAACGAAGCGGCCCCGCGCGATCTGGAGCAGGCGGTCAACGAACTGGGTGATGTGCTGCGAGGTCGCGTGGCCCTCTTCCGGGCACAGAACCCCCAGGCGGCGGCTGTGTTCGACCGGGTTATCAAAGCGGCTGCGGCGGTCGTCCCCACGTGGCGCTACCAGGAAGACCTGGAAGCACTCCATCAGCAGGGGCGGCAGTTGGCCCGTCACTTCTACGCCAACTCACCCTGGCCTGTGACGCAGGCGCGCCTGAGTCGTGAAGCACGGCTGGAGTTCCGCTACGAGGAGGAGACAGAAAGGCCAAATAGGGAGCCCGGCTATCGTCCCGCTCCACTTGCCTTTCGCGAGCGGTATTGGGATGAGGAGACAGATCAGTGGTTCGAGGATGTCGTCCTGGTGCGTTTCGGGTTCGACCGCGATTTTGGTCTGTACCTGGCCTACCCGTACCTCTTTATGCACGAGTATGTCGCCCACATCTTCGCGCTCGACTATGGCAACGAGCTCTTCAACGACGGCTGGCTGCTCTATGCGGCCAATTTCTTTCTGAGCCACCAGGGCTGGAAGCTGGATCTGCAACCGCCGCTCACTCGCGAGCAGATCAGAGCCTTTGACGAACGCCTGCACGGAAAACTTAACCACAATCCACGGCGAGCCTACTGCGTCGCGTGGAACCTTGACAATTGGCTGAATGATTCAGAACGCTTCCACGCGATGACTTGCGAACTGGCCGCCTTCGAGCCTCGGGCAGGTGAGAGCGAGTTCTGGCCCAGCCAGTTCATTAATCGCCTGGAACCAGAATTCGATAACGTCACCAAACTCCCACTGCTGCGGCGCAAGATCGAGGCCACGACCGATCTGCGGGCGCTGTTTGAAATACTGGCGCCGGCATGAATTCCCCGCTATATCTTGCTCATTTGAGCAAATTATGATATAATATGATGTCAGTTCAAATAACCCCCAGGAGTGTGCGAGAATATGCCCATTCAAGCGATACGTAGCGAAGTCAAATTCAAGGTGCGGCAGAACGCCCTGCTGCTGCGCGAGTTCACCATTGCCCAACTGGTACGTGCCACAGGATTGAACCCGGAGAGTGTACGTACCGAGGTACAGCGGCTGCGGCGGGAAGGGATGGTCACTTCGGAGCGCAAGCCAGGACGGCGTGAGGCCCTCTACCGGCTGAGCGACGACCCAGAAAAGCGATTGGCCCTCTCCCGCAGCGTCGAAGCGTTCTACCCTGAGCCGCGGGAGCCGGTCCCGCCCCGCCCCACCAGCAGGCTATACCAGGCCGCCCTACAGTCCCTTGACCAGGCGGAGAGAGAAAAAGGCAGGCGACGCGAGGAACTGCTGGCGCAAGCCGCGCACCAACTGGAAGGTGCCTGGCAGGCCGAGGGGGCCAGCCGGGCGCCGGAATTGGTGCAAGCCCACTTCTTGCGGGAGCGAGGACGACTGGCTTGCTTCCAGGGTAGGCGAGAGCAGGCTCAGGGACTGTTCAACCAGGCGCGAGAGAAGTTCGCCACCGCAGGCCTGGAGAGCGAGACACGCCTGGTTGACGAATACCTGCTGTACATCGAGGCCCGACGCTGGATTGATGCCAATGAGGCTGTTGATCCCGCTGCGCAGGCCCGCTGTGTGCTGGAAGTGCTGGAGGCGGCGGAACACCCCCCAATCGGTCCTCTGGCGCGCCTTTTTGCCGACCTGATACGTTCCCAGACGACCGAACATCGCGTGGTTGAGTTGGTCTACAGAAGTGTGGCTGCTGTGTCCACCATTAAGGAAGTCGCCGACGAAATGCGTGAACTTCGCGCAGAACTTGGCCGCGAGCGGATCGGAGATGGCGCGGCTTGGCAGCGTTTGACCGAACAGGAACGATCACTTATGCAACTGGATGTTGCGCCCTGGCCCTCCGAGCTATACGTCGAGTCACAGATGGAGCCTACCTTTGGCTTCCCCAGGCGGCGGCCACGACGACGAGGGACGGATGACTGAGCCCACGACCGATACTACAAACCGCGCAGGGGTGAACCGTCAGGTGCAGGAGGCCTACGTCAACCTGGGACTGGCCTTACGCCAGGCGGGCGAGTACGAGGAGGCCGCTGCCAACCTGCGTAAGGCCATCGAACGCGACCCCGACGCGGTCACCCCCTACCTGGCGATGGGACTGGTGCTGAACGACGCCGAAGAGTACGCCGAGGCGGAAGGGGCCCTCCGCCAGGCGCTAGGACACGCGGAAGAGGATACCGAGACCTGTGCTGCCGCCTATGCCGCGCTAGGCACCTCTCTACAGGCGCTTGAGCGCCACGATGAGGCGGCTACTGCTTTCCGGGAGGCGCTGCAATTGGGCCACGAAACCTCCGAACTGTACGCGCGGCTGGGCGAAAGCCTGCATCTCTCGGACCAAAGTGAGGAGGCCTTAGCCGCTTTGGAGCAGGCGCTGGCGTTAGACCCGAAGAGCGCCAAGGCATTTACTACCAAAGGCCGGGTGTTGGGCTGGCTGGAGCGCTATGATGAGGCCCTGGCTGCTTTCGATGAAGCCCTCCGCTTGGACCCCGATAACGCTTTCACTCTGGCGCGTAAGGGTCTGGTGCTGAGTCGGATGGATCACCACGATGACGCACTGGCTCTGCTCGACCAAGCCACCGAACTCACCCCCGATGATAGGCGAGCCTGGGCCTGGAAAGGTGAGGCCTTGGCTCAGGCCAAGCGCTACGATGAGGCCATCGCCGCCCTCGACCGCGCCACCGAATTGAAGCCGGACTACGAGTTGGCCTGGGCCTGGAAAAGCGTGGCCCTGGTTCAGGCCGGGCGCTACGATGAGACTATCGCCGTTCTCGACCGTCTCACCGAACTCAAGCCCGACCTCGCTGAAGCCTGGTATGCCAAGGGCGTGGCCCTGGCTCAGACCGAACGCTACGAGGAGGCCATCGCCGCCCTCGACCGCGCCACTGAACTCAAGCCGGACTACGAGTTGGCCTGGGCTCAGAAGGGCGAGGCCCTGGCTCAGGCTGAGTGCTACGATGAGGCTGTCACCGCCTTCGACCGTGCCACCGAACTCAAGCCGGACTACGAGTGGGCCTGGGCCAGCAAGGGCGTGGCCCTGGCTCAAGCTGATCGCTACGATGAGGCCATCGCCGCCCTCGACCGCGCCACCGAACTCAAACCGGACTACGAATGGGCCTGGGCCAGCAAGGGCGTAGCCCTGGCTCAAGCCGACCGCTACGAGGAGGCCGTCACCGCCCTGGACCGCGCCACCGAACTGAAGCCCGACTACGAGTGGGCCTGGGCCTGGAAGGGCGTGGCCTTGCGCCTGGCCGAACGCTACGATGAGGCCATCGCCGCCCTGGATCGCGCGACCGAACTGAAGCCCGACTACGAGTTGGCCTGGGCCAGCAAGGGCGCTGCCCTGCGTCTGGCTGAGCGCTACGAGGAGGCTATCGCTGCCCTCGACCGTGCCACCGAACTGAAGCCGGACGACGAGTGGAACTGGGCGCAGAAGGGCGTGGCCCTGCGTCTGGCCGAACGCTACGAGGAGGCCATCGCCGCCCTGAATCGTGCCACCGAACTCGACCCTGATAGTAGTTGGAACTTCTACCAGCGCGGCCTGTGTCACATGGCCCTGGGTCAGCCGGAGCAGGTCACCTCAGACTTCGCCGCTGCTATGGAGCGCGCCCGTGCCAGTCTGAGCCAAGAGCCGGAGAACGAGAGGGTCCAGTTCAACCTGGCCCTCTACCTCCTGGTCGCCGGCCAGACCGAGCCCGCTTTGCAAGCCTACCAGGCGGCTCTGGACTTGAACCCGAATGAATTCACGCTGCGCGATGCCCTGCGAGACCTGGCCGACTTGAAGGCGCAAATGGGGCCACTGCCGGGGTTGGAGGAGGCAGAGAAGCTCCTGACTGCACAAGCCGGTTGAAACGGTGGCGAGCATACCTGTGCCTTCCCGCGCCGGCGCAGCCGGCGCGTTGCCTTTGGCGTACGCCGGACTGTGCTATAATCACCCTCGTGCCGATGCAAGCAATGGTTGAGGAGACACCCGATGAATGTTGACCTCGCACTGTATCGAGAACGGGTCACCGTTTCGCAGGACCCGTCGATCCGGCTGAGCGTGATTGACATCCAGCCGGAACGGTCGCGCAACACCATCGTCTTCCTCCACGGCTTCGGCGGCTGGGCCACGCAGTGGAAGCATCAACTCCGTGCCCTGGCCGACGACAACCGCGTCATCGCCCCCGACCTGCGCGGCCACGGCCACTCCGACAAGCCCCACTCGGACTACAGGATGGAAGAATTCCTGAGCGATCTGGACAGTGTGCTCGACCAACTGAACGTCCAGGAGCCATTCTTCCTGGCCGGCCACTCCTTCGGCGGGGCCATCGCCGCCGAGTACGGGGCCACCCACCCGGATAGGTTGCGCGGCCTGATCCTGGTCTCCACCGGCGGCGAGTTCCGGCTACACCCCGGCGCACGCTTCATCTTCCACCTGCCCCTGACCCTCCTGCGCCCCATCAAGTTCTTCGCAGGCAAAGCGTTCTCCGCGCCAGCCCACGTCCTACGCGCCTTTTTCCACAACACGTTCAACGCCTGGAACGGATGGTCCACCTTCCGCAACATCACCGTCCCCGCGCTGGTCATCATCGGCCACCGTGATCGGCTGCTGCCTGGCACTTTGTTCGAGGAGGTCGCTCGCCGCATCCCCGACGCCGAGGAGGTGCGTGTTCCCGTCTCCGCCCACCTGGTCCAACTGGAGCGGGCCGATGCCGTCAACCGGGCCATCTCTCGCTTCGTGGGACAGGAGCGCGGGTCGTGGCGGGGCGATACCGGCCGTGCCCAGTTGGTGCGCGAGCGTCCGTGGCTGTCGCGCTACGACGAGGGCGTGCCCCACACCGTCGCCATTCCCCGGCGGCCCCTCCACCGTTTCCTGGAGAGCGCCGCCCGCCGCTTCCCCCGCCGTCCGGCCATTTACTTCTTCGGGCGAAAGATCAACTACGCCACGCTTGACCGGCAGGCCAACCGCTTCGCTAACGCGCTGCTCGGGCTGGGGATAGGCCGGGGCGAACGGGTGATGCTGCTGATGCCCAACTGCCCGCAACTGGTCATCGCCTACTACGGCGCGCTGAAGGCTGGGGCCGCGGTTGTGATGACCAGCCCCGTCGCCGACGCAGATGAGGTGGTGCGCCAGGTACGGGCCTCTGGTAGCCAGGTACTCGTCACCCTCAGCCTGTACGCCAACGTCGCTCGCCAGGTGAAGGCCGAAACCGAACTGCGCGGGGTCATCTTTGCCTCCATCAAGGAACACATGGGAGCATGGCAGCGCGCGCTGTTCACGCTCGCCCGCGAGTCTCAAGAGGGTCACCGGCTGCCACCCCAATTGGAACCAGGGTTCCACCACTGGAGCGACCTGCTGCATGATTATCCCACCACCGTACCCGAAGAGGACGTGGGCTGCGACGACCTGGCGCTGATGCAGTACACCGGGGGCACCACCGCGCGGCCCAAGGGGGTGATGTTGAGCCACTGTAACCTGGTCGCCAACACCCTCCAGGTACGCCACTGGATTCCAGATTTGCGGGAGGGACGCGAGGTATTCCTTTCCGTGCTGCCCCTGTCCCACATCTACGGCCTGACCACGGCGATGAACGTGCCGGTCAGCCTGGCAGCGGCGATGGTCATCCTGCCGACCTTCGTGACCCAGGACGTGTTGCGCTCTGTCCGCCGCTACCACCCCACGATCTTCCCCGGCGTGCCGCCCATGTACATTGCGATCAACAACTTCCCCCGCGTGCGCAAGTATGGCATCTCATCCATCCGGGGCTGCATCAGCGGGGCAGCTCCCTTGCCGGTCGAGGTACAGGAAGCGTTCGAGAAATTGACCCGGGGACGGCTGGTGGAGGGGTACGGCCTCACGGAGGCCTCACCTGTCACGCATGCCAACCCGCTCAACGGGCTGCGCAAGGTCGGATCGATTGGAATACCCCTCCCCAACACCGAGGCGAAGATCGTCGACCTGGCAACCGGCAAAGACCTGTCGCCAGGCCAGATCGGCGAGTTGGTCGTGCGGGGTCCACAGGTGATGCAAGGGTACTGGGGAGACAAGGGCGAGACGGACAGAACCCTCCAGGATGAATGGCTCTACACCGGAGACGTGGCCCGTATGGACGGGGATGGCTACTTCCAGATCATCAGCCGCAAGCGGGATATGATCCTGGCAGGGCCGTATCAGGTCTACCCTCGGGACGTGGAGGAGGTGCTGTACGAGCATCACAAGGTCAAGGAAGTCGCCGTGGTGGGCGTGCGGCCACCGCGTTGGCCGAGCAAGCGGGTCAAAGCCTACGTCGTCCTGCAGGGTGGAGAGGACTTCAGCGAGGAGGAACTGATCGCATTCTGCAAGCGACGGCTCGAGGAGTGGCAGGTGCCATGGAAGATAGAGTTCCGCCGCGAATTGCCCAAGTCCTTCGTCGGCAAGGTGCTGCGCCGCTTGCTGGTGGAGGAAGAGACTCACCAGAACTCAGACCAGGCTTCGTCGTGAGCAGCCGAACGACTGTGGAGGAGAATGACATCGGATGAACGCGCATCAACCTATCTACCTGACCGCCGAGGGCATAGAAAACCTGCGCCAGGAACTGGACCACCTGACCAACGTGAAGCGGCCGGCGCTGGCCAAGCGGCTCCGGGAGGCCATCCAGCAGGGAGACCTTTCGGAGAACGCCGACTACATCACCGCCAAGGAGGAGCAGGGCTTCCTGGAGGGGCGCATCCAGCAGATCGAAGCGATGTTGCGCAAAGCGACGATCATCCAGGAGAACGGTCCCACGGATGAGGTGGCTCTGGGCAGTCGTGTCACCATCGTCGAGGAGGGTACAGAGGAGCCGGAGGTCTTCCGTATCGTCGGCCCGGCCGAGGCGGATCCGGTCAACGGCAAAGTGTCCAACGAGTCGCCGCTGGGCCAGGCGTTGCTGGGACGTCGGGTGGATGACGTCGTCACCGTGGAGGCCCCAGGAGGAGAGATTGTCTTTCACATCACCGCGATTCAGTGAGAACGCGCTTGACGTCCTCCACACCGAGATGCGAGCCTGCCGCCGCTGCCCGGAGGCAGGCTTCTCCATTTTTGTCCCTGCAGTAATCGGTCAGCGCGGCAGTTCGAGGATCACCACTGTGCCATAGTCGGCAGCCGTCTGCACGTCCAACTTGCCCCCGATCATCGCTGCGCGCTCGCGCATCCCCGCCAGCCCAAAGTGGCCCTGGGCCACAAAGCGGGCCGGTTCCACGCCGCCCGTTATACCCCGTCCGTCGTCGGTCACTGTCAGGCGCAGCCGATCGGGGTACTGCGTCAGGCGCACCGCAATCTCGGAGGCGTCGGCGTGCTGGATGGCGTTGTGCAGTGCCTCCTGGGTGATGCGGAAGATAGCCAGCGCCACGTCATCGGGCAGATGCAGGTCGTCGGCCGCGACGTCAATATGCACAGGTGCCGGGGAGCGCGCGTCCAACTCGACGACGAGCGCCTTGAGCGCCAAGGCCAGGTCGTGTTGCAGGAGCGGCGGGCGCAGGTTGTTACAGATCGCGCGCAACGCATTCACCGTCTCGCCGGAGCGAGCTGCCAGGTCTGCCAGGTGCGCCTCATCGGCCTCCGGTTGCGCCTCCAACGCCTTCAGGTCGCGGGTCACAGCACACAGGTCTTGCAGCAGGCCATCGTGCAGTTCGCGCGTCAGCCGGCCACGCTCTACCTCCCGTGCTGCCACCACCTGGCGGTAGAGCGCCCGTATCTCAGAGGCGGCCCGTCGTTCCTGTTCAGCATAGTGGGTCGCCTCCAGCACGGCGGCCGCCTGACGGGCCACGGCCGTCAGCCAGCGCAGGTCTTCGGGCGCGTATCGCACCTTACTCCCTCGCGCGCCCAAAAGCCACAGCCCGCGCAGATCGGTCCCACGCATCAGGGGCACCCAAACCCGCGCCCACGCCAGTTCGGCGCGCCCCTGCTGGATCAACTCACGCAGCCGGCCCCGGTCTGCTCTCTGCGCCTCCCCTCCCGACGCCACCCAGCGTACAGCAGCGTGGCTGACAGGCAGACGCAGATCGTCCGCCCTGACGGAGATAAGTTGGTGCAATTCCGGTAACAGTAATGCTACCTGCTCTACCTGCAACGCGCGTGGAAAATCGTCGGTCAGCAGTTGTGCCAATGCCTGCCGGTCCAGCGCACCGGTCATCTTGTGGCCATATTCTACCAATAGGACACTGTGATCAATAGGGGGCCCGTACTGCTGGCTGCGCCACCATTTGCGCGTCCCCCGGTAGAGCAATAGCCCCAACGCCAGAGTGAGCCACCCCAGTGCCAGGCCAACTATCAAGTAGTTCGTGTTTCCTTCCATCGTTATCTCGATATGTGGAGAAACCAGGTTTTTCTCAAAAACCTGGTTTCTTTGAGCCTCAGATCAGGTGACGCTCGTCGGCGACCTGGAGAGCCTCGTGGCGGCTGTGGACGCCCAACTTGCGGTAGATGGCACTCAGATGGTTGCGCACGGTGCCTGGCGAGATGTGTAGAGATTGTGCAATCTGCGGGTTGGGCAGACCGCGCTTGGCCAGGCGCAGAATCTCGACCTCACGCTCCGAGAGCAGTGATTCTGCACTCTCGGCGCGCGTGGCCTGCGCCAGCGCCTCGTAGGCCTGTGGACTGAGGTAGATTTCCCCGTCGGCCAGGTCGCGGATGATGGTGTCAATCCGCGAGACGTAATCGTCGTCTTTGAGAATGTATCCGTAGACGCCGGCCTGTAACAGGTCACGCACGAGGGACGGTTCGAGGTAGGCGCTGAGCAGGCAGATTTTCAAGTCGGGGAAATCGGCCCGCAGGCGGCGCACTGCCGACAGCGCGTCGAACTCAGGCTCAATAAACAGGTCAAGCAGCAGCACGTGTGGGCGTGCCCGGCGCACCAGTGCAGTCACGTCGCCACCACGCTGCGACTCGGCCACCAACTGGATGTCGGGTGTCTCGTCCAACAGCACGCGCAGGGCAATGGCAACGTGCGGATGGTCGTCCACGACGGCAACGCGGATCATTCTCATTACCTTGAGCTTCGTCCAGCCGGATCAGTACACCTCATCGTGAGAGCCAATGTCTACCAACACAATCAGGTCATCTCCGCCCGACGGATCAGGCTCAAAGGCAAAGATAATCCGGCAATCGTATTCCACCCAACAGGCCCACAACCCTTCCAACTGCCCACGCAGTTTGTGGGTTTTCAACCTTGGCTCAAAGGGATCTTCCGCCAAGGCAGTCGGGACATCCAGAATGCGTTCCTGCAAGTCTAGATTACGGCGCGTTCTCCGTTTGAACGCACGCCGGAAGCTGGTGTCCCAAACCAGGTTCCTCATGACTCATCCAATAGATCGCGCCGCAGGTCATCTACGGTTCCATAACGCGCATGTCCTTCCCTGAATGCCTGAACCGTGGCCCTGGCATTGCGCGCAATCTCTGCCCGACGCTGCTCGACCAATCGGCGCTGGATAATCTCGATTAAGGCTTCCTGGTCATCGGCAGGAAACCGTTCGATGGCATCGAGCGCCTGCTGAAACGGAGTCAAGACAGTGCGTTTCATATTCGACCTCCCTCACACCTGCCAGTCCTAAAGCCATTGTACTCATGCTGGACGAAAAGTCAACACGCATTGGCGCCGGTTTCTCCCCGTGACAGTATCATATCACGGCATGACACAGTAACAATCACAATGTGACACGCGCCTATGGAAAAACCTGCCTGAAAGTGGTATCATAGGGAGTAGGAAGTATGGAGTACGGAGTAGGAAGTATGGAGTACGGAGTAGGAAGTAGGGAGTAGAATAAAGGAGAGAGAGTTACTACTCAGGCATAACCAGGAACACAGAGATGCGCAGAGGATGCACAGAGTTTCACGGAGAGAAAAAGACCAAGTTCGCCCATAATACCATGTTTTAGCAAAGAATACAGCGTTTGCATACGG
>Ga0208279_1000153_pt1 | contig 66095 bp, 84 predicted proteins | sample AntAceMetag02UKM_FD_184766 | JGI IMG/M metagenome (GOLD analysis project Ga0208279, IMG submission 184766) | Saline lake microbial communities from Ace Lake, Antarctica - Antarctic Ace Lake Metagenome 02UKM (SPAdes) (version 2) | ecosystem: Environmental > Aquatic > Non-marine Saline and... | reverse complement strand
ATTTGCCCATGCGAAAAAATATCCATCCTAAATACTACACCGACTGTCAAGTCAGTTGTGCCTGTGGCAACGCCTTCACTACCGGCTCTACCATTAAAAAAATAGAAGTGGAAATCTGTTCCAAATGCCACCCTTTCTTTACCGGTACTCAAAAATTCGCCGATGTTAAAGGTAGAATCGACAAATTTAAACAAAAAGTGGCCAAAGGCCAGGCCTACACCGCCACTCAAACCGCCAAAAAGAAAAAGGTCAAAAGTAAAACTAAAAAGAAAACCAAAACCAAGAACCCCACTAAAAAATAAAAGAGATCTGTGACTAATATAGACCCCAGCACCGTCATTCTCGAATTCCATCCCGGCCCCGGCGGTCAAGAAGCCACCCTTTGGGCCGATGATCTGCTTAATATGTATGTCCGTTACGCCAACAAAGTCGGCTGGAAAATCTCCCAACTGGATGAAAACGTTATTAAAATAAAAGGTGTCGACGCCTACGACCAACTGCGTCACGAAGCCGGCACTCACCGGGTTCAACGTATCCCCACCACCGAAAAAAGAGGCCGTGTCCATACCTCTACCGCTTCTGTGGCCATCATTCCCCACCTTATCAGTAGTGATATAGTCATCAATCCATCCGACCTTGAATTCTCCGCCTCTCGCGCCGGTGGCAAAGGTGGCCAAAACGTCAACAAAGTTTCCACCGCCGTCCGCCTTACCCACAAACCCAGCCACATCACCGTTTCCGTCAGACGGGAACGCTCCCAACAACAAAACCGTGAAATTGCTCTAGAGATGATTAGGGCCAAACTATGGCAACAACAACAAAACAACAACCAGCAAACCGTCTCTTCCGCCAGATCCGACATCAGCCAGTCGGGCCGGTCCGACAAAATCAGAACTTACAACTACGCCAGAAACCAAGTCAAAGACCATCGCATCAACAAAAGCTTTAATAACCTTGACTCCATCCTAAACGGCAACCTGGAATCGCTTTTCCTTGAGCTCTCTATCCTTACTCCGCCCTCTTCTCCAGCTTCACCCTAAAAACCTTCTCATCTTCGCCTTTCCACACCCTCAACGCCACCTCATCTCCCATTTTGTGCTTATTTATAATTGTTGCCAATGAGGTTTCCTTTTCCTCACTCAATTTCACCCCATCAATTTCCATAATAATATCTCCCTCTTCCACCCCTGCCTTATCCGCCGGACTGCCCTCCATCACCGCCTCCACCCAAGCCCCCTGGGGCACCTCATTTAATATAGCCGACTGTTTACTTATCATTCTATAAGCTACCCCCAAATACGGTCGATCAAATTCTCCAGTGGATTTAAAATTATCAATCGATTCTTTTACCAGATTTATCGGTAAAGCAAAACCGATATTCTGTCCGCTGGCTGACACCGCCACATTAACCCCGATTACTTCACCGAAAAAATCAAGTAACGGACCACCCGAATTACCCGGATTTATAGCCGCATCTGTCTGAATCACATTATCCAATTTCTCTGACCCTTCAAAAGGAGACCCGGCTGTAATCCCTCGACCCAAACCGGAAATTACTCCCGTCGTTACCGTCGACCTAAACTCACCCAAAGCCGTTCCTATGGCAATCACCCCCTGCCCCACCTTCAGCTTGTCCGAATCACCTAAAGTTAGGGCCGTCAACCCGGACCTGTCTACTTTAAGTATGGCCAAATCGGTCACCGGATCCCGATAGATATCTTCCACTTCTACCACTTCATCTTTACCCACCACCACCCTATACTGGGCCTCCCTATCCCCCACCACATGCTTATTGGTTACTATCAATCCGTCCGCATCAATCACAAAACCCGTTCCTATATCCTGCTCTATCTTCTCTTCTTTCAAACCCGGCTGTCCTTTGGGTGTACCAAAAAACTGACTCCAAAAATCATCAAACATCAAAAGGGGATCCGCCAAAACCTGCGTCTTACTGATAGACACCGTCACCACCCCCACGGTCGTCTCCTCCACCACCTTGATCACCGTTGACTCTTCTCTAACCACCTCTCTGGTTTTTACCACCTCTCCCTCTCCAATTCTTCTGCTTTGCAAAACTCTCTCCCCTATGACTGCATCCAAAAAACCCAAACCTGAAATTCTGTCTATCCAAGCTCCGGTCAAAAATGAACCCATCAACATTATCCCCAAAGCCAAACCCAGCCAAAACAGGCTTTTCCCTTCTTTTTTCATCATAACTTATTCTAACAGCACCTCCACCGCTTTTTCCAACTGTTCATCGATCTCTGTTTCCATATCATATTCCACCTCCACATCAGGCTCCACCCCTTCTCCGCTAATATTCTCCCCCGAAGGCAACAACCATCTAGCAATGGTCACATGCAAACCTGAACCGTCACCAAACTCCTCCGGTTGTTGTACTGTTCCCTTGCCAAAAGAAGTCACTCCCACCAACTTAGCTCTCTTGTGATCACGCAAAGCTCCCGCTAAAATTTCCGAAGCCGACGCCGAACCCCCGTTGATCAACACCACCAACTTGTCATTAATCAATCTCCCCTTTGACTCATCTACCCGATAAGCCTCCACCTTGCCGTCAGACGACTCTTGTTTGACCACCATACCTGAAGACAAAAAATCACTAGCCACCACCACGCTGGCCTGTAAAAATCCCCCCGGATTATTTCGTAAATCCAAAACTACCCCGGCCACATTATTTTCCGACACGATCTTTTCCACCACTTCCGACCACTCCTCATAAAGCCGGTCGCTGAATTTATATAATTTAACCCAAGCCACTCGCCCTTCCGGCTTATCCAACCACTCCAATTCAATACTGGCCACCACAATATTGTCTCTCTTCAATACCACATCAAAAGGGGCTCCTGTCTCCTCTCTGAATATTTTCAATGTCACCTCTGAACCTATCCGGCCCCTGATCAACTGGACCGCTTCTCCTAAACTGATTCCGACCGTATCTTTGTCCACCCCCTCTGCCTCGTCAATAATTCTAACGATCAAATCTCCTGCCATCAATCCGGCCTTATCGGCCGGAGTATCAACCAAAGGCGCCATTACCGCCAAGGTTTTATCCTTGTATCCCAATGAAATTCCCACCCCCCCAAATTCACCGGCCAAATTCTCTTCTGCTATCTTATTTTCCTCCGGCGCTAAAAATACCGTGTAGGGATCACCCAAAGCCGCCACCATCCCCCTAATCGAACCATAAACCATCTCTTCATCATCCATTTCTTCTCTATCCAAATATTTTTGCCTCAATTTATCTTTCACCCGCCACATCAAACCCAAATCCAACTGATTATTTCCCACTTCGGCTCTCCCTACCATACTCCGTTGCCCCAACCTGAAACTGACCAAAAACACCACCGCCACCATCGCCAAAAATAAAAATAGATTTTTTATCCGGCCTTTCTTCATAACTATCACTATACCACCAATAACAATCTCCCCACCCTGGTATTCAACAACATTCGCCTCTCATTCTCCGTTGACAAAGCTGTTAAATCATCCCAGCTTTTCTTATCCAAATTCAAAACCGGCACTTCCACTGCCAAAAAATCCTCTTTCTTCTTTTCTTTTGTTATCAACCCCAACACCCCCACCACCTCCATTTTAGCCAAAAAAGCCTCATCAGCATCAGTACTCAAGACAATCTTGCCCTCAAAATCACTATCCAGATCAGTCACCTTGGAGACATCCTCCAAGCTACTTTCTCCCCACACCTTCCCCTCCACCATGGCTTCACCTCTAAATTCCATGGCTTCAAAACCCAACACCATTTTATCGCCAGCCACTCTTTCCACCCTAGCCCCTACCGGACTGACAATCTTTCTTTTTACCTTCTCCCCCACCTCGAAACAAACATTAAAAAACTCATCCACACTCAAACACTTACCCTCTACCGGAAAAAAAATCTTTTTACCCAATAATCCCTTCTTTTTTGCCATTAAATCCGTCTGGCCCACCTTCTTCCCCCGCCACTGCCTTATCCACTCCTCCACTCCCTCCTTTCCCATTGTTGACATTGTCGCCGTCATATCAAAACTTTCTATTTTTTTTTTCTCCTCCATCGCCAAAACATCCCCCTTGACCACTTCATCCCCCTTCTTCACCATCAATTTCACTCCATCCTCCAACCTTACTACCCATTTGGCTTCCACCCTTCTGTCCGTCTTTCCTTTTACCATAATTGATTATAACCCACACCAACCAACCACAACTTTGACGATTACTCCCCCCCCTACCTGGTCACAAAAGGCAACAAACCCAGGTGCCGGGCTTGCTTGATCGCCTTAGCTAGTTTTTTCTGATGACTGACACAAACACCGCTAAACTGGCGATGTATAATTCGGGATCGGGCTGATAAATACTCCCCCAGTTTCTCACTATCTTCCCACCGAGGCGTTATCTTTAACTTACAAAATGAGCACCCTTTCTCTCTGCCCCGGATTTTAGCTCTCAATATAGCCAACCTTCTGCTTTTATTTCTTTTTCTTCTCATAATTCAAAAACCTAAATTAAAAAGGTACCTCTTCATTATCATCTTTATCATCTTTCTTTTTTTCTTCTTTTCCTTTACCGGCCTTATCCTCTATCACCTTATCCGCCACATCAGACAAACTTGAACCTTTCGTCTCTTTCTCTCCCGGTAATTCATCGGGAATAACAATATCCTCTATAGTTCCATCATCAGTGGTAGACATCTCTTCTTTTTTAACTTGAGGTGAAACCTGAGGCATCTCTCCACTCCCCATAGGCTTTCCGGCACTAACTCGTTTATTATCCAACAAAATCATATCACTGATAACAATTTCCGGCACCTGTCGACGATTACCCTCGGCATCGGTAAATTCACGATATTGAATCCTACCTTGAACAAAAATCCTTCGGCCTTTGGCCAACAACTGAGAACACAACTCGGCCAGCTTATTCCAAGCCACAATTCGATGAAACTGAGCATCTTCCTTTCTTTCACCATCTCGAGTAACCCAAGACCTGTTTGTCGCCAAACCAAAAGAAATAACCGCCATCCCCGACGGAGTATATTTCAATTCCGGATCACGGGTTAAATTACCTATTAACGACACTTGATTAAGACATCTGCTGGCCATATTTATATATTTAAACTTTTAATACTAAATAACGAATAATTCCTGCTTCTCTATTCAAAAAGACATTTAGCTCATCTAATTTTAACCCATCTCGACCCCTAACATCAAAAAGCCAAAAATCACCTTTATCATAACCGTTTATCTCATAAGCCAAACTCTTTAAACCCTGGTTTTCCATTTTTTTTACCTTAACCCCTTCCTTCTCAATCCTAGCCTTAAGTTTGTCTAACAAAACCACTCTGTCTTTCTCTTTCATTACCGGACTCAATACTATTACTACCTGATATTTATTTTTTGTCGACTTCATTTTGACCTATTAGACTAACATAAAGCCTCCAACTTTACAATTAAATTCACCCTTTCTTCCGCCTCAACTCATAACCATCATCCTTGTCTTCCATCAACCAGCCCATTTTGTCTATTTCACCCCTTAACCGATCGGCCTGATCCCATTTCTTGTTTTGTCTGGCTCTCTGTCTATCTATGGCTTTTTCCTCTACCTCACTAGGGATATTCTCTTCAACTGATCCCTTGTCCAGTTCCAAGCCCAACACCTTGTCAAAATCAACCAAACTAGCCAATTTATCCGCCATTGTCACCGTTTCTGACTTGGCCAAAGCCCACACCCCCGCCATCACCTCCGCCATAGCCAAATTATCTGAAAGATTATCCACAAACTTTTGCCTATATTCTTGATTGATTTCTCCTTCCCCTTTGGTCGCCTGCCGCCATTTGGCCACCAAACTCCTTAATCCCACCAACCCCTTCTCCGCCGCCTTCAATGATCCCTCCGAAAAGGTCAATCCACCAGAATAGTGGGAACTTAAAACCAAATAACGAAAAGCCAACGGGTCATATCCTTTTTTTATCAAATCCTGTACCGTATAACCTCCCCCTTTCGACTTGCTCATTTTACCCCTTTTCAAATTCAACCAACCATTGTGTAACCAAAAATTGGCCGTATTAGCTCCGAATGCCCCATATCCCTGAGCAATTTCATTAGTATGATGCACTCCGATATGTTCAATTCCTCCGGTATGAATATCAAACTTTTTACCCAAGTATTTGGTTGACATAGCCGTACACTCCAAATGCCACCCAGGAAAACCTTTTCCCCACGGACTATCCCAAAGCATTTTATGATCCGGCTGATTGGTCACCCACAACAAAAAATCCCACGGCTGCTTTTTTTCCTTATCCACCTTCACTCTGCTTCCCATCTTCATTTTATTCAATTTCAAATTGGCAAACTTAGCATAACCGGCAAATTTAGCCGTATCAAACACCAATCCCGTTTTAGTTTTATAGGTAAAACCCTTCTTCTCCATCATTTTGGCCAACTTGATCTGCTCTTCAATATGCTCTGTAGCCCGACACAGTACATCCGGCCGCACTATATTAAGCAAGTCCAAACTATCCAAAAACTGCCTCTCATACTTTTTGGCTACTTCCCACACACTCAATCCTTCTCTTTTGGCCCCTTTCTCCATTTTGTCCTCTCCCGTATCCTCATCCGAAGTCATGTGCCCCACGTCAGTTATATTCATTACCCATTTAGTCTTATAACCCAAATAACCCAAGCTTCTTACCAATATATCCCAAGACAAAAAAGCATACATGTTACCAATGTGTTGATTCCAATAAACCGTCGGCCCACAAGAATACACCCCCACTTCTCCCTTCTTAATCGGCACCAACTCCTCTTTCTTTTTGGTCAGAGTATTATAAAGCTTCATGCTCTATTATACCCTGTCCATATTACCCTCCTCACAGATACGCTTAAACCCACCATAACTCTGACAATTACTGTTATTGTTTTTTTACAGCGACCTTGAGCCTGTCGCAGGCTCACTGAGCTAAAAAAAATGGTAACAGCAATTGATCTCAGTTCTTATTTTTCCCAAACTCCCCCGTGGCTGACATATCCGCCGTACTCGTTTTCTTCTTTCCTTTAACAAAAGCACTACCTCTTTTCTTTTTTCTCTTCCCCGGACTTGACGAGGCTCCTACCTCAGACGCCAAACTCTGCCTCTCCTGTTCTTCCACTTGCCTTTGTCTCTTCACTTTTTCCAAAAATTCTCTCTCTTCTTCTTCCTCCTTTTGTTTCTTTTCTTTCCTCACCTGCACTATTTCCCCTTCCACATCTCTACCTCTCAATTTACCCATTTCCTCTTTCTTCTTCTTTTCATCTTCCACCTGCTTTTCCACCATTTCTTTATTGGTCATCATGTTGGCATCTGCCACCAATTCCTTGCCACTAATCGTCCCCGTCACCATTCTTTTTGTTTGCTCCACCAACTCTTTACCGGTCTCCTCCCCTACTTGTTTTAAACCCTGTAAAACCTTTTTAGGAATTTTTTTCATACTTACATTCTACTAATATCCCCTTCTGCCTTCCAGAGCCCGGCTTAAAGTGGCTTGATCGGCATATTCCAAAGATGCTCCCATCGGTAACCCACTACCGATTCTACTTATCTTTAGTTTTTCATCAACCCCTTTAATTTTCTCTAGTCGGTTTTTGATATACAAAGCTGTCGCCTCTCCCTCCATAGTCGGATTGGTAGCCAAAATAATTTCTACCTTACCTTTAACTATTAGCTCCGTCACTTTTTCTATCAATTCCATTATTTTCAAATCATCCGGCCCCACATGATCCAAAGGATTAATCGCCCCACCCAACACATGATACACCCCCTTATAGCCATCCACCGCCTCCAAAGCCATTACATCAATTGACCCTTCTACCACACAAATTAAATCCTGTCTTCTGGTGGTATCGGCGCAAATCGAACACAATTCTCTCTCCGCCACTCCGAAACATTTCTGACAAGTCTTCACACTTCGTTTCAAATCCGCCAACAAAGATGACAACTCCATCACATAACTCTCCGGTGTGTTCAACAAATAAAAAACCAACCGGCTGGCCCCCTTAGGTCCGATGCCCGGCAATCTTTCCAAACCGGCAATCAATTTTTTAATCGCTACAGGAAAACCTACCATCTTACATCAATCCTTCTCCACCCATTTCCTTCATTTTTCCCATTGATGCTTTAGCCGCTTTTTTCAAGGCTTTGTTTATTGCCTTGGTTAATATATTATTTTCCACCCCATCAATCACCAACGACTTTATCTTTGGCTCCCCCATAGCCATAAAACCACCCACTTCCACCTCCACTCCATCCTCGTCCACCTCCACCGACAATCTCTCCACCTCTTTCTTCATCTTAAAAACTTTAGCTATCATTTTGGCTTTGTCTCCAATCATAAAAATATTCCTTTTAAATTACTAAACCCTTTATTTTACCACCCCCCTCTATCCAAAGATTTCCTTGGCCACATCATACATATCCTTTTCTCCACCCCTCTTCTCCCCCTCTTCCATCTTCAACGGTTTATTGCCGATCACCACCGCCTTTTTCTTTGTTTGGCTCAACACATAATCCACCAGCAACTGACAATCAAACACTTTAACCAAACCCTGCTCCACCGTCCTTCTGTTTTTATCTTCCTCCAATTTCTGTTTATGAAAAGGATAAAACACTTCCAAAACCACCACTCCCTCCTTCACCGCTTTGGGTCTAGCCGATCGCATAAAGGCCTCCACACTATGATTGAATGGCTTAACCGCCGCTAATATATCAACCCACTTCTCCTCCACCGTCTTTAACGTCACCTCCTCCGTTCCCACCCCACCCTTTCTCTCTTTCTTCTCTTCCACCACCACTTTAATCACCTCGCCTCCCTCCTTCTTCTCTTTTTCATCCACATTCTGCTTTGCAGAATTCCCCACCCAAGCCAAAAAATTTATCACCGCCAACTCCAACGGTAATTGTTCTATCTCTACCTCTTTTTCTTGTCTGCCTGCCTCCATCAATAACAACAAAAGCTTTTTTAAGCCTTCCACTTCCAAACCGGCCTTTTTTTCTCCTATGCCAAAATAAGTCAACAGTCTTTTTTGAAAATAAGCCACATACTCACAACGCAAAGCCGAAAAGTCAACTCCTTTTCCCGCCAACGCCTCCAATTTTACCAATATCTCCTTGGCCAATCCCTTGACTAAATCCGCCTCCAAATCCATTCCACCATAAGCCCCCACCCTATCGACAAAATAAGTTTTTACATTAACCAAACTTATCTTATTACCAAACTCCAAAAAAATCTGATTAAAAGTTTTATGTATATCCCTAAAACTACCGTCACTTTTCTTAACAATCAATTTCTTCGCCTCAATCGGAATCTTTATTTTTTCTTTTTTTGCCACTCGGTCCAAACACCTCAATAAATCAACCTGATTACCCCGTCGAAAATCCACCCTCATCAGCCGAGACAAAACCGTCGCCGGAATTTTCTGCGGATCGGTAGTGCACAATATAAACAAAGTATGTGCCGGCGGCTCCTCCAGAAGCTTTAGTAATGCGTTAAAGGCCTCTTTGGTCAACATATGCACCTCGTCAATCACAAACACCTTCATCGCCAGCTTGCTGGGTAACAGATATGACCTCTCTTTAATTACCCGAACATCATCAATCCCCCGACTGGAGGCCCCATCAATTTCAATCACATCAATACTGCTCCCTCTCAAAATCTCTTTGCAGTTGGCGCACTTACCACACGGCTCTATCCCTACCGGCTTCAAACAATTAACCGCCCTGGCCAATATTCTGGCCGCCGAAGTCTTACCCGATCCTCTCGGTCCGGCAAACAAAAACGATTGTTGTCCATCTTTACTGGACAGAATCAAACTCAAAGCCTTGGATACTTCCGGCAAATCCAACTCAGACACTTTGACCGGTCGGTGTTTTAAATGAAAAACAGACATCAGAAAGATTTAACCAAATCAAAATCTTCCTGGCAATATCATCTTCTATATCAACCCCTCCACTCCATGCCTTAACCATTCTTCCACCATCTCGTATAATTTTTTCCCCGAAAATTTTACCTCATATTTTAATTTTTCATTACAGATAACTATATCTCCCAAGCGCATCAAACCATCACTGTCTCTATCAGTATTCAAACCAAAAGACAACACCTGTGGCACATAGCTCATCTGCCTATATTTCACATTCAACCTCCTGGCCCTGACTCTGCCACAAATTAGTATACTCAGCTCCACTCCATCCAAATCAAAATCTGCCAACACTTTCAAAGCCAGATACTCCACTTTTTTCTCATCCAAACCCCAATTTTTACTGTGTTTGATAAAGACTTTATTCCTCACTTATCTTGGCTTTAACTATTTTGGCCACCAACGACCCATCCACATCAGATCCCACTCTAACCATCACTTGCCCCATTATCTTCCCAAAATTTCTGTCTTCTGCCTCCTTCACCACCTCATCCACTATCTTTTCTATATCCGACTCCCCCATTTGAGCCGGCAGATACTTCTCCACCACCACAATTTCATCATCAATCTCCTTCACCAAATCCTTTCTATTGGCCTTGGCAAACATATTCCTGGCCTCCTTCTTGTTCTTTAACTCCTTTCTCAACACCGCCACCTCATCTGCTTCAGTCATTTTTCCCGGAGGCAACCGCAATTCTTTTTTATCCAGTAAAGATATTAAAAACCGCAGTACCTCCACATTTCGACTATTGCCATCTTTCAGCGCCTTTACACTTTCTTCTTTTATTTTATTTTTAAGTGACATTTCTTTTCCTTTTGGCTCTTCGACGACATTTCTTTTGATGAATATGTACTTTTTTTTTGGCATACCTCTTTTCCGATGGTTTACTATAAGCCACTCTTTTCCTTATTTCTTCCGTAATATCTTCTTCCAAACATAGCCGACGAAATTTACCAATGACATCATCTTTTGACTGACCTTTCTTTTTTCTGACAATTATAGACATCCTTCACCTCCTTTTATATACAAACAAATTCCGCTATTGTAACTCAAAACTATTGGGCTTGCAAACACTTTATCCTATCTACACTGTTTATTACTCCGTTCTGATCATAATCAACATTACTACACGCATCCGGCGCTGTCGTCGGTACCGCCACCGATCCACCCCCACTCAGACAATCTATTCTGTCCAAGCTGTTAATCACACCATCTCCATTATAATCACTACTTCCATCACAACCGACCGCCCCGGGCACCGTCGTCGGCATCAACGGCACAATGGTCACTTGAGGAGGAGTCGGACTAGCAACCACACTTGCTTCCGTTCTAAAAGAATAAGGTATCCCCCCATTGTCATAAATTTCATCTCCTACCCTAATTCTAAAATAGTAACTCACATTTGGCTTCAACGGCGCCAAGGCTACTCTATGACTCAGCACTGCCTGGCCCTCTACTGCCCGCAACAACAAACTGGCCGGAGTTGTCCCATATTCCACCACCCCCATACTTTCCTTATCTGATACCCAAGTAACCTCCGCCCCCCTACCATCTTCATTAGATTCGGCTCTGATATTTTGTGGATCCATTCCTCCAGCCGCCGACCCCAAATAAGTTTTGGCCGTATTCACCCCCAACACCCCCAATACCCCTGCCAATAACAAAATTACCGTTATAATTATCGTCTTTGCTTTCACCTTTCCCTTCATCTTATCAAAGCCACCTCAACATTAATGCTCCCATTACACTAACCATTCCAAAAACCACCATCCCTAAAGTTTGGGCCACACCCCCTGTTTGAGGTAATTCATCATCACCGGAAACAACTGTCGTTGGCGTCGGTGTATCCACCAGATCATCTCCGCCGCCACCTGCATTAATTGTATAAGAACCACTTTGATTAGAAGCACACTCCACAATATCCAAAGCGCTTTGATTGATAATATTCGACTCAGTCACTACTCCGGCATCACAAGTAAAATTCACACTAGCCACACCTGCCGCCTTAGCCTTAAAATTCAATCTCAAAAAAGCCTCGTCAATCACTTGACCCTCGTGTATTGACCCCACTGGCGTCAAAGTTACGGCAAAAGTACCGGCCGTATTATCAATCGTTACCAGTGTTTCGCTATATGACAAAAACTGATAAGCATTGGCCGTCGTCACTTTACTAATCCCGCTTAACTCCAATTTAGTCGCATCAAAACTACCCACCACATCAATTCCCACCACCGCATCCTCCCCGGAACTGGCTCCCAGTAACACCGAAAAGTCCGCCCCTTGATCATAAGTACCCACCGCCGGACTTAAAGTAAAAAACCCAGCCGCCTCTACCGCCCTCACCTTTCCCGTTACCAAAAACAAAACCAAAAACAAACTAAATAAAATTCTTCTTTTCAATTTATTATTCAACCTCAACATTTAATTTACTAACAGAAAAAGGCAGAGCCTCACCAGTCTGACTTTCTATAAACATAGTAACAGAATCTTGCTCTCCTTCACCAGTAGCAAATCCCAAATCAAAAACTCCTGATTTTAAAGGCTCAACCTCAAAACTCATCAATGACACCACCGCTCCTTCATCTATCTCAAAACCACCATCTTCCAGTACCAAGTAATTGACCACTACCACTTTTTGCTTATCACTGATCTTACTAAAAACCGGTTTAGGCAAATCAGTCGAAAAAACTAAACTATCCACCACCACCGCCTCCGGGTCATACGACACATATAATTCCACCGAATCCAAACCCACCGCCTCAAGACCTGTCACATTAACTTCAACTTGGTACACATTACCCACCTCCATCTTCCTGGTTTCAGTGGCAAAAGACAAAGCCAGCGCCGGCTCCTTCGCTTCTTTTTCTGGCACCACCACCGGCACTCTTTTTTCACTTACTTCTTTCACTTCTACTTGCCGTTTTTCCAAGCCGGTCAATAAAATCACGCTTTCGACAATCACCACCACCGCCACCAAAGGTAGTAAAAATTTGACATAATCTTTTTTATTCATTGTTGTTTAATATAACTTAATAAAGTTGATCCTGCTTTTCTTTCAAGGTTAACATTAAAATAGCTAAATCTACATTACCAATCCAACAATCACCATCAAAATCACCATTTAATATCTCTCCATCAGACTGTGGAGATCTATCAATTGTTATCTTTGATTTTACATAAGAAAAGTCCAAACCATTGACCTTACCGTCAGATTCACCCACCGTTTCACCCGTCACATCACCCGCCAATACTGGGTAACCACCAAAATCATAAGTAGACATATTTGTACCGCCATGAAAAGCAACTATTTGCCCTCCGGATTGACGATAAAACTCATTTTGTCCATCTTCCGCATACTTCACCTGTAAATGCATCGGCCCTTTAATAAACAAAGCCAAATCCTCCGATCCTGTCTCAGGAGACTCACCTAACGCCACCCTTCCACTGAATATCACCTCCCCAGCCACTGTCTTGTCTTCTGTTTTAACCAGATCCACGCCGGTATAAACCGCTGTTTCTCCATCACCCATTACTATTACATCCACAGACCAATCCTGACCACAAACAGCCTCCGCATTTCTCAATCCGGCAAAAGAAAGCTTAAAAGGTACAAAAAAACCATCCCCGACCGGTTCTTCCGTTGGCGTAGCCGTCGGCCCTGGTGTTCCTGAAATATCATACGGTCTACCGAAAAATTGATTAACATCAATTATTTTGTCATTATCCCCTGGGTTCACTCCCGCTACCTTTGACTTTACTCCATCTATGTCAATCTCCCCACTACCGGCCTCCGCCGCCTTAAACTTTACCTTAGCTATCCTGACTGTCCCCGAACTCAAACTATCAGCCGCCCCGGCGGAAAGCACCGTCAAATTGATACAGCTATCACCATTGCTGGCTGTTGTTTTAATCGCAATCACACCCTCGGAAAAACCTGCCGTCGTATTCGGTTCCACGTTTGATCCCACATTCGATCCGTTACGCAATTCTACTTCTGATCCATAACACAACACCGCCCTCACTTGACTCACTTTAGCATCATCAGTCGACTCAACATACAACTGCACATCTATATCATCCCCCACCCCGGCGCTAATGGTAGTATCGTGATCCAAAAGATACATCTGTCCTCCGGCAAAAGCACCTTTTCTGGTATCTTGTTTCTTTACCACTAAAGCCACCGAAGCCACCAAAGCCACTATTAACAACAAAGTGATTATGTAAGTTGAGCTATTTTTTTTCATCTTATTCATTATTACAAATTTAACATATATTTTTCTCTCCATGCTTCAAAATCGTCGATATCTACAAAACCATCACAAGTACCATCAGAAAGTCCCACAAAATCAGCCTGCCAATCATTTCTCTCTATGGTACCGGTTTCTCCCTCTATATAATCCGATCGCCAAAATTCAACTTCAGCCAGAGTTCCTTCCAAGACCGGACACCCGGATGGCACAGAAGTATTGGTTGGTACTAATGTCGGTATTCCGGTCGGCACTGGTGTATTAGTCGGTTGCCCCGGAACATTTGTCGGTGTTGGCGTTCTAGTCGGCATTGGAGTGACATCGGTACGACAAATAGAACAAATACAATTACCACAATCATTAACATCGCTATCACCATGATTGGAAACAACAGTACACACCTGACCTGCTACAGAAACAGGTTCATCACAAGAACCACGAAAAGTCCCCTCCGCCGCTCCTGGTAACTCCTCTCCATCTCTACAAAACTCCAAACACCCCACAATAGGCGTTGGGCAAATACAATCACCGTTCGCGTCAACAACATTAACTGCCTCACAATCTACATTCCGACACACCAAACGCCCCGTCAATGCCGCAATCACATCACTACAAAAATACCCTGTTCTACAGTCTGAATCAATCAAACAATCTTCATCACATCGCTTCAACCCTGATGTCGGTGTCGGCGTTAAACACTCACACCCGGTACAATAAGGATCAGTGCAATCGTTACCAAAAGGCCCCCATCCATCTTCTGAAGCATGACATTCTAAGGGAATAGCCCAAGAACCGTCACAAGAACCCAAAGCGTTAGTGCAATAAGTATTGACCGCCAATTCTCTCGATTCACTAGAAACTGCTTCTGGAGGACAACCGGTCAAAGTTGGCGCCACCGTCGGCACCACTGTTGCCGAAACTGGTCTCAAATAAAATTGAACATTAGTCGCCCATTCTCCTCCCCCTGGTTGAGTAAACTCAGCCACACAACCACTACCACCTTCAAGTACTGCGTTTCCATTGGACGCGTCCACCACCTGCCAAGTTGCACATTCAAAACCACAACTCGTCGGAGGAGTCAATGTCACTCGCTGAACTGTCCCCACCAGACTATCGTGCACATCAAAATGACCACCATCATCATCAGACATCCAAGTAACAGACCCATTTTCGACCTCAATAGAAACACCTTTCCGAACACTACAGTTATTCCCGTTTCTCCACCTTTCTGACCCATTCACCACAACTCCATTAAACTTTGTTACGCTCCCGTCGGGAGTAGGAGCCGAAGTCACACACTCACACCCGGTACAATAAGCATCAGTACAATCGCTACCAAAAGGTCCCCATCCATCTTCTGAAACATGGCATTCTAAAGGAGTCGCCCAAGAACCATCACAAGAACCCAAAGCATTAGTACAATAAGTATTAATGGCCAATTCCCTAGCTTCACTATAGACTTCTTCTGGGGGGCAACCGGTTGGTGTTGGTGTCAGGGCTGCTCCCACCGTCAAAGACACTGTCCTGTTATTGCAAGTTTCTCCAGTATCTGTCTGGCTATCAATTACTCCATCATTAACCCAGTAAATCTTTCCATTTGATGAACAAACAGCTGTTCCCGCTACATTGTAAATTGCTACCCCTACATCATACACTCCCGCCACGCTAGGTGCATCAAAATAAGCTGAATCCGGCATCGACGGACTATTAACAGGAGCACTACCACCCTCAACCCAGGATCCTCCCCCTAATTTATAATAAAGAATCTGGTCACCGGCTCTAATTCCATAAAAATCCAATCTCACCCGATCACCCCCACTAACCGTTGTGCGACTCAAGAAAAATTCACCACTGGAATCAGGCAAAATCGGTGTCGGGGTGGGAGTATTGGTCGACACCGGCCATGGAGGAGGAAGAGGAGTATCTGTCGGCACCGGAGTCGTTCCCACAGTCAAACTACCTAGACTACTGTCACAATCCTCTCCCGAATCCTGACCCACTACCCCATCTACAACCCAGTAAATATTTCCATTTGACGAACAAACAGCCGTTCTTTCTGTATTGTAAACCGCCACCCCTACTTCATAAGTCCCCAATAAACTAGGTACTATATTCCCAGCAAAACCAACCGTAACATTATGTCCACTAACTAACCAATCACCCCCCTCCCAAGCCGTCCAAGACGAATCTCCCACTTTACGATAATAGATGACCATCTCACCGGAACCAACATGACTACTGGTAAAACTTACTTCTACACTGTCACCCACATTCACCGTGCTGGGATTTACTGAAAAATTACTGGCATTAGGCAAAGCAGGGGTTGGAGTTGGTGTCGGTGTTGAAACATACTTTAAAAAAAACTCAACACCGCTTGCCCAATCCTCTGTCGTTGGAACAAACTCAATCTCACAACCCACACCGTATATTGGATCCTCACCTCTCTCCACAATTCGCCAAGTATCACACTCATACCCACAAGCCGTTGGCGGAGTCAAGATTACTGTAACACTCTTATTTTTTTCGTTATTAATCACATCGAAATGATCACCCTGCCAAGCAACCTGCCCCCTACTTGAAGAAATAGATAACACACCCTCCCTCGCATCACAATCATCCCCAGGCTTCCACCTTCCAACTTTATCCCAAACAATCCCGTTGAATTTAGCATCATCTACCGACGCCGCACTTCTTCTTGTATCTTGATTCTCTTCCACCAACCTCGTTGCTACCGGTACTGCTATGGCCATTATCACCAAACCGATAATCAAAGGAATTTGCGCCAAGCCACCCATTTTTCTCGTCATATATCCAGTAAAACACTTTTACTCACCTCAAGTCAATCACCAAAAGACAACCAAGCCTATGTATACTATTTATATAGAAAAATGACCAAAACCAAGACAATCAAAACCCTACTTTTCCTTCTGGCTCTCCCCTTTCTTATTATCGGCAGTAAAAAAATAATTGATCTGCGCAAAAAAGCTGCCGGTACCCACGCCAACATCCTCATAGACACTCAAAAGGTCATCAACCCTCTTCCCGCCTCTCTCTGGCAAAATCTGGCCCAGGGTGGCGAAGAAGCCAAAGACATGGTCGCCCCCGTCCTGGCTCAAACCAAAGTCCTTCAACCCAAATATATCAGAATAGATCATCTGTTCGATTATTACCAAGTCTATCGAGGACCTGAGGATTTTGATTTCTCCCAACTGGACCAGGTTATAGAGACCATTTTAGCCACCGGCGCCAAACCCATGTTGTCTCTCTCTTATACCCCCGCCATGATGACCAAAAACGGTCAAAACGCCACCGAACCTCAAGATTGGAATCAGTGGTATCAACTGGTCAAAACCACCGCCCATCGTTACTCGGTTCAAAAAAACATTTCCAATATTTACTATGAAGTCTGGAACGAACCCGATCTTTTTGGCTCCTGGCACTATCGCAAAAACCCCAATTACCTAACTCTCTATACTCAATCCGCCCGGGCCGTTACTGCCGGCGCCACTGGCTCTAATTATAAAATAGGCGGGCCATCTACCACAGCTCTCTACAAAAGTTGGATAGTAGCCCTTCTTGACATTTGCCAAAAACAAAATCTCCGTCTCGATTTTCTATCTTTCCACCGCTATTCCACTAAAATCTCTCAATTTCAAAAAGATGCTCAGCTATTAGATCAAATCTTGGTCGACTACCCCCGATACAAAAATGTAGAAAAAATTATTACCGAAACCGGCCCTTATTCTGATCCCCATTCCAGCTACGATAATAAATTCTCCGCCATCCACCTTCTCTCTCTGACCTCCTCTCTGTCAAACCAAATAAATAAACTATTCACCTTTGAACTTGTCGACGGACCCATCCCCCGCTCTACCGATTCCACCGGCTGGGGACTCATCACCCATGCCAAAAACGGCAGTCGTCCCAAGCCACGCTATCAAGCCATGCAATTCTTAAATCGACTGACCGGACCCCAAATTCTCACCAGTGGTAACGGTACCTGGGTTTCCTCTATAGCCACCAAAAACCAAAAAATTACCCAAGTCATGCTGGTCAATTACGACCCCAAAGACCAGCACTATGAAACCGTCCCGGTCAATTTCCAACATCTCACTCCCGGCGCTTACAGACTGGAAACATCCCGATTTCTGGGTCCGACAATCAGTAAAGAGCTTCGTATTCTCTACACTCACCACACCGAATTTATCACCCTCACCCCCAACTCCGCCGTCTTCCTCCGACTTATCCCCCTTTCCCTCTCTTCCCCTTAAATCAAACAATTGATTATTTTACAAATACAAAAACATCAATTCAGTCGGTATTTACCTTTTTCGCAGCGACATTGAGTTTACCCCGCAACGGCTGGGGCCTATCCCATAGGCTCACCCGAGCCAGAAAAATGGTAATACCGAAGGAATTACGTAATCTCTCTTATTTAACTAATCTGACCACATCCCCCACCGTCACCAACAACAACAAAGCCAATAACACCATCATCCCCACACCATTTACTGTCGATTCAATTTTGGAACTGACTTTTTTCTTGGTCAACATCTCCCAGCCGATAAAAACCATCCTGCCTCCATCCAAAGCCGGAAAGGGCATAAAATTAAGTATAGCCAAATTAACCGAAATTATGCCAAAAAAATGAATCATGGCCCAAACTCCTTGATCTTTCTTAATACTTGAAGTGGCCTGGTACATCCCCACCGGACCGGCCACCCCCTCCGGCACCTGACCGGCAAATAAACCGCTTACCATCCTATACATCCCCCCGGCGATAACCTTCCCCCAAAAATAGGCCTCCTCAAACCCCGCCCCGATCCCTTTATAAAACTGCCACCAAGGCACTTTCACCATATCCATATGAGAAATAGCCACCCCCATGCCTCCTTCCCCTTCCGGTGGGTCTTTTCTCACTTCCACCTCTACCGTCTGCATTATCTCCCCTCTTTCCACCGCCAACTCCACCCTCTCTCCTTCATGCTTACCCGCTTCATCCGCCAGTTCCCTGGCTGTTTTTACCCTCACCTGACCTACCCCCACAATCCAATCATCTTTTTTTAACCCGGCTTCCTCCGCCGGTGAACCCTCCGCCACTTCCAACACTTTCACCTTATCCATTTCCTCTGGTACCCCTAAAACCGTATAAACCACACTGAAAATCAACACCGCCAACACCAAATTCATCACTACTCCACCCATCACTATCATCATCTTCTGCCACGGTTTTTTATTACAAAAAGCCTTTTTGCTTTTTCCCATCGACCCCCCTATCGGCACCACATCTTCCCCATACAACTTACAAAAACCCCCTATCGGCAACCAATTTAATGAAAACAATGTCTTGCCCCACTTTTTACCCACCACCCTGGGTGGTAAACCTAAACCAAACTCTTCCACCCTTACCCCCGTTTTTATAGCCGCCAAAAAATGCCCCAATTCATGAAACACTACTACTATAGATAAGGCCAACAAAAATATCAGTATATCCACAATTGCTCATTCTAGCACACTAGCCTCTGACTTCCGTCTCTTTTTTCCCCGATATTTCCTCCAACTTGGCCATATACTCATCGGTAATTTTCTGCAACTCTTTTTCATCCACCTCAAATTCATTTTCCGAAATCTCTTTTTTTTGTTTGGCTTTCTGCAAATCTCTCCTTTGTTCTCCTCTGGCATCCCTCACCATTCCCCTGACTCCCTCCAATTTCCTTCCCAGTAACCTGACATAGTCCTCCCTCTGTTCCACCGTTAACGCCGGTAAAGTCATTCTAATTAATTGCCCATCTATGGCCGGATTCATCCCCATATTAGCCGCCGCTATTCCATTTTTAATCTCCTTGATAATCGACTGATCCCAAGGGGTAAAAGTCAAAGATCTGGCATCCGGCACTCCGATTGCACCCAACTCCACCAGCCTCATTTTCTTCCCCTCATACACCGTCACCACTACATTCTCAATCAATCCGGCTGTAGCCCGACCGGTTCTAATCGATGAAATGTCGTTGACAAAAATATCAACTATCTTGCCCATCCTAACTCTTATGGCTTGCCCATCTAACATAATTTATTATAGACCCTCATCAACTTCTTATCCAGTGTAATCAGTTCCACTCCCAATTCATTTGCCAAAGACAAATAAACCGCATCGTAAAAAGATAAACCGAACTTCATCGACAAGTTCCAGGCCAACAACCAATCAACTCCAACATAACGAATCGGTAAATCCAAAAAAGCTCCCAACAAAGCCTGCCCCGTCTTTCTCGTCAGTCTTTTTTGAACACAAGCCGACTTTATCGAATTGGCTATCTCATAAACCAATAAATTCGGTGCCATCAAATCCAATTTACCCTTCTCAAAACGTTGGTACAATTTGTCTACTCTGCCTGCCAACTTCTCGTCGGGCATCAATCTAGCCAAAATCACCGAAGCATCAATTACTGTCTTCATTTTTATCAATACTTTCGACCAAACTCCACCAATTTCTTATAATCAATCCCTTTGGTATTTACTCTCGAAGCTAATTTATCTATCACCCCTAAGGCATCACTTCGACTCTTTTTTCTATATCCGCTACAGTATTTTTTAATAGCTTGTCTGATCAATTCACCCCGAGTCACTTTTTTTCTATCCGATAAAACCGACAACATTGTGTAATCATCTTCCGTCAATAATACATTTGTCCTTCTGGTTAACATAATCTATGGTAACATGTTACCTAGCCAAAATCAAATTTCAAATCTCTCTACCCTACCAATTTTGATATTTTCCCCAAATTTCACTCCCAATTCCTTTACCAGATCTCCCACTTTGACTGAGCTATCTTTGATAAAGTCCTGACCCACCAATTCTTTGGCATTTTTAGCCTCCAGGGCCACCACCTGTAAACACAAACCATTAGCCAAAGCCACAAACTCATCATTTCTGGCCACAAAATCAGTCTCACACAATAACTCCACCAAAGATCCTATCTTGCCGGTTGAATGAGTATAGCTAGCCACCCTACCCTGCTTTGTTTCTTTTGCCTGCCTCTTCTTTACTTTCTCCAAACCTTTCTTTTTTAATATCTCTTTGGCCTTTTTCTCATCTCCCTTCGCTTCTTCTAACGCCTGCTTGATCTCCATGATTGACAAGCCCAACTCATTTCTTAATTTTTTAACTTTTTCTATTATTTCTTTTTGATTCATGTTTTTACCGCCTTACCGATTTCCTCTACTATTATAGAGACACTTTTAACATTATCATCATTCAAAGGAATCGGCCAATCCACTACTCTGGGATCGGTGTCACTGTCCACAATGGCCACTACCGGAATACCTTTGGCCCTGGCCTCTCTGACGGCCGTTTTTTCAAAACCGGCATCCACCACAAACAACACATCAAATAGTTTATCCAACCTCGCCAACCCCCCCACCATTCTCTCTAATCGAGCCATGTCCTTTCTCATCATCGATCGCTCTTTCTTGGTATTCTTGTCAAACTTGCCTTCTTTCATCCCCTCCTTATAACCATTCAACTTTTCAATATTCTTTTTTATTTGATCCCAATTGGAAACGGTTCCACCCAACCATCTGGCTGTTACATAGGGTAAGCCTAATTCTATCGCCACCCGCTTAACCACCTCTTTGGCTTGTCTTTTGGTTCCCACCATGGCAATCTTTTTGCCTTTCTTGACTTCACTGTGAATAAAATTACAAGCCTTTTCCAGTAATTTAATTGAATTGGGCAAATCAAACACCGCCACTCCATTTCTAATCATATAAATATTGCCTTTGGTTTTGGGATGAGTTTTAGATTTTTTATGACCCAAATGACACCCTGCTTTCAACAGGTCTTTAACATCTATTGATAATTCATACTTGGCTTTTTTCTGACTTTTTTTCTTCCCTTTCTTTGCTGGCTCTTTTTTAGTTTTTACCTCTTCCACCTTGGCCTGTTGTCTTTTAACCATTCTCTCGTTGAGTTTCTTAATATCAGCCTTACTAATAATCTTCTTGGATTTTTTCTTCTTCAACACCAAACTTGCCTTTTCTTCTTCTATACCTGTCAAATTAATCGTTTTCTCTGTGACTTTCTTCCCTTTCTCAACCGTAGTCTTAACACTAACCACTTTTTTTACTTTTTTTGTCATATGTTTATCCTTATTATATTATTTCTTGGTCTAGGCCGTCGCCAGGATAACTTTCTACCAAGAAATCAACTAATTTCTAAACTTTTGAATTATAACACAAATTCCTCACACATCAGCCCTTTTCTCGCGGCAAAGAGTGCACTATTCGCGGCTGCCACATTGCTTCTCGAGCCTGCCTATCTGCCACATCTCTCGTCTCTTGACTTATACCACCCCCGCTACCCCTATTCCTACATCTATCCAAAATCGACCTTATATCCTTCACAGCCTCTCCCTTCTGCAGATACACTCCAGCTTCCCTGAGAGCTACCAACTTTTCTCTTACCATAATTTATTTTACCCTAAATCAATAATTTCTCAAGATCCACTCGTATTGAACCGCTGATAACATCATTTGTAATCTCGTTTAAATCTCCACGACTAATCAATCCTTCTTCACAAGCTACTGCCACTCCCTCCAAAAAATCCATAACAGGATTTAAGTGATTAACTCTCCTCTCGCCTTCGGGATTATATCCCCGCCTCAACTTTTCATGGTTCATTATTATATTAACTTATAATAATTCCATTATAGACATCCTATAAAACGCTTGTCAACCCCCAAATTAGCCTTAAATAAAAAGATGATTTTTCTCTTCTTGAATTTTTTTATAACAACAACCTGAATCTTTTTTTTTCTTTCACCTTCTTCGGTATTATTGTCCACCTCTTTCCCCAAATAAGTCTTCACAGCCCCCTTCACATGAAGTGGACCACCCCAACACTATTACATCATAATAGAATTGGACTAGCCCACTTCGATTCAAGTTGTTGTTAAAGAACTAAAATTTAAATCCGCCCTTTTTTTAATGCTATATCAAAACAGCCGTGATTTTAGTTTATCTTGTAATATCAGATACATAATAGTTTACTATACATCCGATGTAGACCGTAATTTACCTCAAAACCCCCATTTTTGTCAACAATCTGGTCATTTGCCTCACCGACTCAAACTAAATTTTAAAATCCTTCAATGAAATACAATGTTCTTTCACTTTTAACAATTCCTTGTCTGCCGTCAACAGCTTACACTTCTTTTTTGTAGCCAACCATAAATAACTTCCGTCATAAGCAGTCAAATTATACTTGTTTATTAAAGAAACCAAATCTTGCCAATTCTCCATATCCAACGACTCAAAGACAATAGCCATTTTCTTTAAACTCCTCCCCACCTTAAGCAAAAATGTTTTATCCAATCTTTTACTCTTGGATAAAACATTCATCATCTCCAAAATCAATAGACATGGACAATAAACTTTTATCTCCCCCGTCAAAATCAACCCATATAACCGTTCTACCTTCTCAATATCAGTATCCTCTTCCTTTAGAAAAAGCTTCAAAAGCACACTACTATCAATCACCAACAACATCCTCGTCATCAGTGCAGGTTCCTCTCCTTTCTTATAGCCTCAATGGCATCTATTTGGGGGCCTCTAGACCTCACTTTGGCAAAAAACTTCAAATCCTCTTCTACTTGCCTTTCTATCTCATCCAGTTCTTTCAAGTTGTTCTGATTTAAAAAAGCCTCCAGCACCACTTCCGAAAAGGTCTTTTCCGTCTTTGTCGCCTTTAACCTCAATTTTTTATGAAGCCAAACAGGCATTTTTACCGTTGTCCTTATTGTCGTGTTTTGCATGCCCTCATCTTATCATCAACGCATCAAGGCGTCAAACCTCGCATAAAAACCCACCCATTATCTGTCACAACATACGAAACTTCCATCTTTATTGTTACAATAATTCTATGCCCGTTGATTCGACTGATAAAACCGTCATTTTGCAAATTCGCCTACCCACCGACAACGAATACACTTTTGAGTCCATGTCTGCTCTGCTTTCCAATTTTTCCCAAACCAATCCCACCTCCTTTTTTAATCGTCTTTTGGGTGGCAAATCCACCATCGCCAGTCTGGAAATAGTCCTCATCAATGGCCAAATTTATTTCTGCTTTGCCGCTCACCCCAACCAAACCGAATACCTTCGCTCCCAAATCCTAGCCCAATATCCCACCGCCGCCCTTAGTCCCATCAATGACTATTTAACCTCCCTTTCCGATAAATCCCAAATCCACACTGCTCAACTAACCTTGGTCAAATCATCCAAATATCCCATAAAAACCACCAAAGACTTTACCACTACCGATCCTCTAAACTCCGTTCTGGCTCCTCTATCCCGCGCCGTCGACAAAGACAACTTCTTTCTTTTTCAAATAGTCCTATCCCCTCCTCCCAAAAATTGGCAAGGCTCCATCAATTATCTTATCCAAGAAGGTATTTTAGTTGACAAAGAAACCGGTCGCCGCCAAGCTCATCCCGACAAAAGTCTTTTTGAACAAAAAATTCAATTCCCCGGTCTTACCAGCCAAATTAATCTCCTTTCCAACAACTCCTCCCTTATTTCTTCCGTCGCCGCCTCATTCGGCACCTACACCAACCCCCGTGGCAATTTTATTAAAAAATTTCAACCCGGACGCCTACTTCAATCCAAGCTTTTACATTGCATCCTAAATCGAAAAATTTCCCGTCGTCTCAGAAAACAGGTCTTAAACACCGAAGAATTGTCGGCTCTTTGGCATCCCCCCAATCTCCTCACCAAACTACCCAACATCGCCTGGGGCCAAAATCTTTACTCTCAGCCACCCGAAAACCTCCCGGTTGCCACCAACGCCACTCCTGAACAAAAAGCCGAAATTACCTTTTTTGCCAAAGCCGAATTCAGAAATACCGACACCATCTTTGGTATCAAACAAGGCGAAGATCGTCGTCGTCATTCCTATATCGTCGGTAAATCCGGCACCGGCAAAACCACCTTAATTGCCAATATGGCCATTGACGACATTAGAAAAGGCCGCGGCGTGGCCATTATCGATCCTCATGGTGATCTGGCCAACACCATTCTTGACTATATTCCTTCTAATCGCATCAACGACTGTTGCTATTTTAATCCCGCCGATCCCGATTATGTTTACCCTCTCAATGTTCTGGAAACTCAAAACGAAAGTCAAAGAGAACTGGTAGCCTCCGGTGTTATCTCCATTTTCAAGAAACTCTACGGCAATATATCCTGGGGACCCCGACTGGAACACATCCTTAGAAATGCCGTTCTCACTCTGGTCAATACCCCCAACTCCACCCTGATTGAAGTTGTTACCATATTGACCGACCCCCGTTATCGTAATAAAGTTGTTGCTAACCTTCACAATCCCACCCTCAGAAATTTCTGGATCAATGAATTTGACCGAATGTCCCCCAAATTCCAAAACGAAGCCATCTCCCCTATTTTAAATAAGGTGGGTCAATTTATCTCATCTACCAATATCAGAAACACCCTTAATCATCCCAAATCCAAAATCAATATCCAGAACATTATGGACCAGAAAAAAATTCTGATTGCCGACCTTTCCAGCGGTAAGCTGGGCGAAGACAACTCCGCCCTACTCGGCGCCATGTTAATTACCCAAATCCAGCTTTCAGCCATGAACCGCGTCTTTCAGGCCGAAACCGACCGCCTTGATTTCTATCTCTATGTTGACGAATTCCAAAACTTTGCCACCGAGTCCTTTATCAAAATTCTTTCCGAAGCCCGCAAATTCCATCTTAACTTAATTATGGCTAATCAATACATGGCCCAACTGGACAGAACCATTCAAGACGCCATCTTTGGTAATGTTGGCTCTCTCATTTCCTTTATCGTCGGTAACCAAGATGCCTATGTATTAGAAAAAGAATTCGGCAAAGACTTCCCCGCCTCTGACCTGGTCAAACTGGGTAAATATCAAGTAATTTGCAAACTCAGTATCGATTCCGAAACCTCTAATCCCTTCTACGCCCATACCCTCCCACCTCTCTCCTGTAAAAATCAGGGAAGAGAGAAACTAATCCGCACCTCCCAGCAGCGCTGGGGTAAAAAGAAAAACTAATTTATTAGCCTCTTGACACACCGTACGGAATAACGTACGATATAACCATGACCCAAAATATTCCATCTACCCTCTCTGTCAGTGCCGCCAGAAACAATCTTTACAACCTGGTCAAACAAGCCGGCGACAATTTACGTCAATTCACCATCACTCACAAAGGTAAACCCAAAGCAGTTCTTCTCTCTGCCGAAGAACTCAAAAGCTGGCAAGAAACCATGGACATTTTAAACGATCCCCAAACAATGAAAGATTTACGCTTATCCCAAAAGCAAGCTCAAAAAAATCAACTCTACGATTTCGAAACTGTCAAAAAAGAACTGTGTATATAAAAAATGAAGTTAAAAATATCATCACCCGCAAAAAAACAACTCTCAAAAATCCCCAAAACCGAAACAAAAAAAATAAGTCGCAAAATCGATAACCTCCTAAAAAACCCACAATCCGGCAAGAAACTTCAAGGACCATTAAAAAACTACTATTCCCTCCGAGCTTGGCCATACCGAATTGTCTACCAAACCGACCACTCAAAAGGACAAATAATCATTGTCAGCATCAGACATCGCCAATCGGCTTACCACTAACTCTTCCCCGGCTTTTTCCACCCCGCCCACTTACATTTCGGATATTTACTGCATCCAAAAAACCTTCGGCCTTTTCGTGTCTTTTTTATCACCGCCTTAGCTCCACAATCCGGACACTTAAAACCGGCCCACTCTATCAACGGCGCCGTATATTTACAATCGGGAAACCGATCACAACTGATAAACTTCCCAAATCTACCCAACCTTACAACCAAATTCCCTTTTTTACACTCCGGACACTTTTTACCTAATTTTTCCGTCTCCACCTTGACTCGCTCCGCATTTTTCTCCACTTTTTTAACCTTAGCTGCAAAACCTTTCCAAAACTTTTTAATCATTTTCTTCCATTCCAGTTTCCCTGCCGCAATTTTATCCAAATCTTCTTCCATCTCTACCGTAAACGGCAACGATAATATATCGGGAAAATTCTTGGCCAAAAACTTACTACTGGCCGTCCCCAACACCGTCGGCTTAAATTTACCTTCTTCTTTATCTACATATTGCCTCGCCTGTATAGTCGAAATAATTGGTGCATAAGTACTCGGTCGGCCGATTCCTTGACGTTCCAAACACCTCACCAATGAGGCCTCATTATAACGCGGTGGCGGATTGGTTTCCAACTCCTCCGACCAAACTTTTTTGCTTTTCACTTTGTCACCTTTTTCTAACTTCGGCAACAATTGGTCTTCGTATCTCTCTCCACTGATTTTCAGAAAACCATCGAACAACATTATTACCCCTTTCGCTCTAAAAACTCCCGTTCCAGAAGAAAAATCAATTACCGTTTTTTCCATCTCCGCTGCCGCCGCTTGGGTTGCTACCGCCCTTTTCCATATCATTTCATACAACTTTAACTCCCGTCCACTTATCTTCTTTGATACATTCGTCGCTACCCCCGTTGGCCTAATTGCCTCATGTGCTTCTTGGGCATTTTTTGATCTGTTTTTATAAACCCGCGCTTTTTCTACCACATATTTTTTCCCATATTCATTTTCAATAAATTTGGCAAAACTGCTCATTGCCTTAACGGACAAATAATAGGAATCGGTTCGGTGATAAGTGATCAATCCTTTCTCGTACAATTTTTGAGCCACACTCATCGTCTGTCTTCCCGACCAACCCATTCGACCGGCCGCCGCTTGCTGCAATTTCGAAGTGGTAAAAGCCGGCGGTGGCGTTCTCTTGCTAGCCCTGGCCGTCACCTTTTCTACTGTAAACTCTTTGTCTAATCCTGCCAAAAACTTATCTACTACCACTTTCTTGTCAAAAATGGACTTGGAATAAGAATAATTACCATCAAACAATTCGATTTTCTTGCTTTGTATAAATGTCTTTCCTGCCACTCGCACCAATTCAGCTCCAAAAACTTCTTTCTCTTTCTCCAAATTAGCAAAAACCTTAAAAAACTTTTCTTTTTTGAATTTTTCTATTTCTTTTTCTCTCTCGCAAACCAACCTAACCGCCACTGACTGCACCCTTCCCGCCGACAATCCCCGCCTGACTTTTTTCCACAAAACCGGTGATAAACTATAACCGACCAACCTATCCAACACCCGCCTGCCCTGTTGTGCCGCCACCAAAGTCATATCGATTTTTCCCGCTTTTTTCATCGCTTCCTCTATGGCCTCTTTGGTAATTTCATGAAAAACGATTCTTTTAAACTTCTTCGCCGGAATTTTTTTATTGGAATCTCGTAGTATCCATCGGGTATGCCAAGCAATCGCCTCCCCCTCCCTATCCATATCTGTCGCCAGATAAACATCTTCAGCTTGCTTAATTGCCTGTTTTAACTCTCTTATTACCTTTGCCTTAGTCTTATCGACCACATAATCAACCTTGACTTCTCCGGTCAAATCCACTCCCATCTTACTCTTAGGTAAATCCCGTAAATGTCCCACTGTCGCCACCACCTTATATCCCCCACCCTTTCTCGCTGAACCCAAAAAACGCCCGATTGTCTTGGCCTTAGTCGGCGACTCTACTATCAAAAGCTTAATCATATCTGCCATTGTTTACTATCCTATCATCCCTGTCAACCCCCCCCACCCCTCCTAATCCCAATCTTTTTCATACCTGGGCACCACCGTTTCCGGCTCATCAAACCACTCTTTCAATATATCTCCCACTATCGGCGCCGCTATGTCACTACCTTCTCCCCCTCTCTCCACCAGCACTGTTATCGAAATTTCCGGATTATCCACCGGCCCAAAAGCTGTCAACCAAGCATGGGTATCTCCACTACCATCACCCACTTCGGCCGTCCCCGTTTTACAGGCCAATTCCGCTTTAAAGTTAAACAATGGCCAAGCCGTCCCCCCCGTTTTACAGGCCTGTTTCATCCCTTCAGTCACCGCCACCAAGCTTCCTGTCTCAATTTTCAAGTCCACACAATCCGACTCTTTCTCCTCCACCAGGCTCATTTGACATCTTTTACCTCCACTGGCTATCACATTAGTCATTTGATTTACCTGTAACGGAGTTACATTCAAATCCCCCTGACCAATCGACAAATGGTAAGTATTACCCAAATACCACTTTTCTCCCTTAATTCTTATTTTCCATTCCTCATCCGGCACCACTCCCGCTAGTTCTCCGGTTAACTCTACTCCGGTTTCTTCTCCATAACCAAAATTCTTCGACCATTTATTAATCTTATCTACCCCCAAACCTTCCCCCACTCGATAAAAATAAATATCATTAGATCTTTTCAAACCCTTAATCACATTCACCATCCCCTCAGTTCCTCCTCCCCTATTCCACAACCAATTAGTGTACCTATATTCTCCCACTTTTATCACTCCGGTATCCTCTATCTCCGTTTCCACCCCCACCACCCCTTCCTCCAACCCCGCCGTAGCCATCACCAATTTGAAAACCGAACCAGGCTGAAACAAAGACCCTATGGCCCTGTTTATCAAAGGTCTATTGTCAACGTCACTCAAATAGGACTCAATCGCCTCGTCATTACGATCATAAGAAAAAGCGTTGGCGTCAAAAGATGGCGTCGATACCAACACCAGTATCTTGCCGCTTTTCGGTCGGCTCATTATCACCACCACCTTTTTTCCATATTCAGACACCATCCGATAAACCTTTTCCTGCCAATAAGCATCTATACTCAATTTCAAATCTTCTCCCATCTCCGGCTCTAATCGACCCAACTCTCTCACGTAGTCACCTTTGGCATCCACCTCGATCAGCCGCTCACCATTACTCCCTCTCAATCGACAATCCATCACGCTTTCCACCCCCATTTTACCCACCACATCCTCCATCCTCAGGCTCATCTCACACCAATCATTTTTGATTTCATCCGCATCCACCTCTCCCACCCATCCACTCAACATCGACAGGGCTTCACCGTAGGGATAATGTCTTTTCAACTCATAAGCCAAATCCTTCCCCTCAAACTTAAAACCGTCAAAATCCCCCACCCCCTCATATAATTTCCCTCCACCTTCTTCTATCTTAAAATAATTATAAACACTCTTGGCCACCACCCTGTCTTTGCTGTCATAAATTACCCCCCTAGCCGCCGGAATTACACTGGTCACAATTTTATTGTCCCGAGCCCTCATTTTAAAATACTGATGTTTGATCACCGACAATCTGAAAACCACCGTCAACAGCAATCCGAAACTTATCAACAACCCCAAACGCAAAACCCAATACCTCACGAATCGTACCCCGATACCAAATTAACCGTCTTCAACAATGCCTTATTATTGATCAGTTCCCCAGCTCCCTTAACCACACACAAACCACAGTCATCCACCACTCTGGCGTTAACCTTTATCTCTTTTTCAATCAAACCAGCCAATCCACTCAATTTTGACCCTCTTCCCACCATAATTATTCCTCTTTTCAACACATCCTCCATCAATTCCGGCGCCGTCTCATCTAAAACCCAACTCACCGTACTTACAATTTTATTAGCCAACATCAATATAGCCTCACTTACCTCATCTTCCACCAAATTAATACTCCGCGGTAAGCCCGTTTCCAAATCCCTGCCTCTAACCAAAAATGGCTTTTTCTTCTTTCCTTCACCCCCCAAACTACCTACTTCTATTTTTACTCTTTCGGCACTCAAACAACCAATCAACATGCCATGTTTCATCTTGACATAATTAATAATTGCCTGATCAAAATCGTTTCCTCCCACCCCCACGCTCTTACCCAACACCACTCCTCCCATCGACACCACACTCACTTCCGTCTTACCCCCACCCACATCCACTATCACCAGTCCCGCCGATCTATCCATTGGCAACCCTAGACCCACCGCCGCCAACACCGCCTGCTCTACCAACATCACCCGTCTGGCCCCCGATGCCTTAAAAATGGATTTCACCGCTCTTTTTTGCACATCGGTCACTCCACTCGGTACTCCCACTACCACCCTGGGTTTAAGAATCTTGGGATACCGACCGGGGACCTCATAAACCAGCTTTAGATAATAAGAAATCAACTGTTCCGCCGCTTCCAAATCGACGATAATTCCCTTTCTAATTGGCTGAACCACTTCAATTCTTTTCGGTTCTCGATTCAACATCTCTTTGGCCTTAAACCCATAAGCAATCGGTTCTCCATATTTTACCTTCGGCGCTGACAAACCAGTCCATCTTTTCTTTTTTATTCTGGCCATCATCATTGGTTCGTCAATCACCACCCCCCTATCTTTAAGAAAAATCAGGGCATTACTGCTCCCCAAATCCACCCCCACATCCCAACCCAAAACCGACACCCAGTCATCAATTTTTCTTTTTAAAAAAAATCCTTTTCCCATCCCTGAATTTTAACAAAATCGGTATACTAAACCAGACCTGATGAAAATAAAAAATCTCATTCGCTACAGTTACCTACTCCTTTTTCTCCTCACTCCTCTCCTTTTTTCCTCCCAAAATTCCGAATTATTTGAATTACCCAAGATGCACTTTGCCTACGGTCTCACCATCCTCATCGTCTGCCTTCATTTAATCTCCTATATCCAAGGTCAATCCTCCCTCCTGCCCCAAAACTACATCACCCTCCCCCTGCTCATCTTTCTCCTCAGTCAAATCATCTCCACTTTCACCTCCGTCGACCCCATCACCTCCATTTTTGGCTACCATTCCCGCCTCAACGGCGGCCTTCTTTCCTCCGTTTGCTACAGTCTGCTTTCTCTCATTCTGGCTGTTCATATTCAACCCCACTTTCTTCACCAAATCATCAACACCTCTCTAATTTCCGGCCTACTCGTCTGTTTTTATGCCATCGGCCAACACTTTGGCATCGACAAACATATTTGGGTCCAAGACGTTCAGGCCCGGGTTTTTTCCACTCTGGGTCAACCCAACTGGCTGGCCGCCTATATTTGTATTCTTCTACCTCTTTCCTTATATAAAGCCTTGGCCTCCTCTTCTTTCTATCACCTACTCTTCCCCATCTTCTACCTATCTCTACTGTTTACCAAATCCAAATCAGGCCTTATCACCGCCCTAATCTGTCTTTCTCTATTTTTTATCTTCTACCTCATCACCTCCAAAAACAAAAAACAAAGTTTCCATCGGTTACTCATTCCTGTCTGCCTCTTCATTTTTCTATCTCTGGTTATCTCCTCCCCCATTAAAGACCTTATTTCCCCCACCCCATCACCTATCACCACCCCGTCGTCCACGTTAATCGAGGAAAACTACAACATCACCCCTTCTCAGGACATCCGCCGCATTGTTTGGCGCGGAGCCATAGACTTATGGAAACAGTTTCCCCTCTTCGGTACTGGAGTCGAAACCTTTGCTTACTCTTATTACTGGACCCGTCCTGCCAGTCACAACCTCACCTCTGAGTGGGAATTTCTCTACAACAAGGCTCACAATGAATACATCAATTACCTGGCCACCACCGGCACCCTCGGTCTTTTCGCCTATCTTTTACTTATATTCTTCATCCTCAAAAAAATTGTTAAAGATCATCGGCTACTAAATCTTGGTCTTCTGACCGCCGCCCTCAGCATCCTCCTAACTAACTTTGCCGGTTTTTCGGTAGTCATCACCAATCTCTATCTTTTCCTCCTCCCTGCATTGGCTCACCACCCCACCCCCTCTGCCAAAGGCACCCCGCTCGAGCCAAAAGCGAGCATCGGGGCCAAACCCAAACCAAAAATCCTCTACCTGCTCCCGATCGTCCTTTTTCTTTTTCTATCTCTAAAGAATCTCCGTTTTTATCTGGCCGATATTGCTTACGCTACCGCCACCAAAACCGACCAGCCGTCTCAAAAACTGGAATATCTTCAACGCGGTCTATCTCTACATCCTCAATATCCCGTCTATCTTTCCCAAATCTCTCTTGCCTACGCTACCGATGCCACCCAAACCACCGACACCGTCCAACAACAAAAACTGATTGAATCAGCTATTTTCTCCTCCAACCAAGCCACTCATATTTCTCCCGCCAACATCAGTCTCTGGAAACAACAAGCCCAAATGTACTATCTCCTCTCCACCCTCGACACCACTCACTTTGTTAATGCCATCGATTCTCTGACCAAAGCCATCGCCCTGGCTCCCACCGACGCCAAAAATTACTTTCTCTTGGCTCGCTTCCTGGAAACCGCCAACCAAATCGATTCTGCCGTCAAATACTACCAAAAAGCCCTTGATCTTAAAGCCAACTATGATCACGCCCACTTCGCTCTAGGCCAAATCTACTTTAGTCAAAAAAATTACCAATTGGCTCAGTCTCATTTCAAATCCGCTTTACAAATCAACCCCAAAAATCAAACCGCTTCAGAATACCTGACCAAAATTAAACCCTTTCTCTAAATTCCCTTCTTCCCTTTTTCTTCCATCAACAATCGTCCTACCTTATATTTTTCCATCCCCCCGGCTTGCCACTTAAAAAACTTACCTCCCTGATTTTTAACCATATCGACAAATAAAACCCCATCCAGATGGTCGCTTTCATGCTGAAACACCACCGCTTCAAAATCAGTCAGTTTGCCCTTTTTATCAACCAATTTGCCTTGCCTCAACTCCTGCCATTCCGCCTCAATCTTCAGCCACCTTTTCACCCGCCCGTAAAAACCGGGGAAAGACAAACAACCTTCCAAAAAATACTCCTTACTGCCATCGTCTTTATTTATCATCAAATATTTTTTCTCTCCTTCTTTTTTCACTATTTTGGGATTTATCAGCACTGCCACCTCCTCCCCCTTCTTCACCCCAAAAAATCTTCGACTAATTCCTATTTGTGGCCCCGCCAAACCGGCCCCATTCTCACTTGTTTCCAACATCTTTGCCAATTGCCTCACTTGTTTTTTTAATTTCTCATCCACTCTCACCACTCCTTTGGCTTTCTTTCTCAACTTCAAATCGGGAAAAGTAACTATTTGATTCATGTCAACATTCTACCAAAAAAGCAAATAAATAGGCTATAATTGAACAATTCCAATGACCAACACCATCTTCTTCGGCTCATCCATCTATTCCGTCATCATCTTAAAAAAACTGATAAAACTTCCCGACTTTCCTCTCACTACCATCGTCACCAAACCCGATAAGCCAGTCGGAAGACATCAAACTGTCACAGCCAACCCGGTAGCTCAATTCGCTGTCAAACACCAAATTCCCCTACTCCAACCCCCTTCTTTCAATTCATCATTCGTTAAACAGCTCCGCTCCCTCCACCCCCATCTCATTTTGGTCGTTGCTTACGGCCCTCCTTTTTTTACTCCCGATATAATCAATCTACCTAAATACAAAATCGTCAATATTCACCCTTCCCCTCTGCCTCGATACCGCGGCGCCACCCCCGGCCCCTGGCAAATCATCAACAACGAAAAACAATCGGCCGTCACTTTTTTTCAAATTGATCCACAACCTGACCATGGACCCATCATTTGTCAAATTCCATTTCCCATTTCACCCACTGCCACCGCCGACTCTTTTTATCGTCAAGCCTTCCAACTAGCCACTGATAAACTCAACACCACACTATCAGACTATGTCAGTAACCCTAACAAACTATTGCATCAAGACCATTCTAAAAAAACTTACTTTCCCAAACTGACCAAAAATAATGCCCAAATCAAATGGAATTGGTCAGCCATCAAGATCGAACACTTCGTTCGGGCCCTCACCCCTTGGCCGATTGCCTGGACCTATGTTAAAAGCCAAACCGGTCAAAAACTAAAAATGAAAATTTTCTCCGCTCAAGTCAAAAACAAACAACTCGTCCCTCTTTCAGTCCAAATTGAAGGCAAAAACACCACCGACTGGTCCCAAATAAAAAACTACTACACCATTATTTCTTCTTCTCACTAGCCTCTTTCTTGACTTTAGCATTCAACTTATCTCTCTTAATACACTTGGTACACAACCACACCCCCAGCACCTTTTGTATATTGGCTTTAAAAGTTCGCGAACTCCTATTTTGAGCATGCGACCTATTTCGGCCAATTCTGGTTTTTTTACTACATCTGCTACAAACCCTCATGGGGTATACTATAACACTCTGTTAGTATTTTTTATACCACCGACAGTTTTGTGACAAATATATTTTATCTTCTAGGTTTAGTCATAGCCATCACCATCCATGAATTCGCCCACGCCTACACCGCCGATCAACTGGGTGATCCTACCCCTCGATCTTACGGTCGTCTATCCTTAAATCCTCTGGTCCACCTCGACCCGCTGGGAACTCTTATGTTATTCATCGCCCGCTTTGGCTGGGGCAAACCCGTCCCCATCGATCCCTACAATCTCAAAAATCCCAAAAAAGACGAACTTCTAATCGCCGCCGCCGGCCCTCTAAGTAATATTCTTCTGTCCTTTTTTTTCAGCCTTATTCTTCGTCTTTCCCCTGCCTTTTCTTTCGTCATTATTCCCTTAATTATCGTTAATATTTCCCTGGCTGTTTTCAATCTTATCCCCATCCCCCCTCTAGACGGCTCCAAAATATTCCTCAATCTTCTACCCGTCGACACTGCCACCAAATGGGAAGGCGAACTGACTGCCTATGGCCCCTTTCTCCTGATACTTCTTTTCTTTCTCCCCATCAACGGATCCAATCTCATTGTCCTCATCGTCTCCCCCATTGTCAATCTCTTTCTCCGTCTACTTCTTTAGTTTGTCCACTTCTTCATTCAGCCTTTTTACCATTTCTTCTATCTGTTTATCATTCATTCCGTGGGACCCAGCCCCCTCCACCAAGCTCTCCATTTGTCCCATCGGACAGCCCACACAACGCAAATCATACTCCTCCATCAAAACACTCCCCAACTGAGGATATTTTCCTAAAATCTCCCCCATTGTCATTTTCTTATTTATTTTTGTCATATTTCTCCTAGCTTACTATTTTTCAATTCATCAATAAAGGCTTTTTCCGCCCTCACCCACACCCCTTTTATTTTACATTTATCTTCTCTTCCACATTCCCCATCATAAGCCAAACATCGCACCAATCTTTTATTTTCCCCCAAGGCCACCAATAAATCATAAATGTTTCTCTCTCGCCACCCATCAGTCAAACGATAACCACCGCTCTTCCCTTCTTTACTTTCAACTATCTCGGCCTTGCCCAGTTCCGTCGCCACTTGACTCAAAAATCGATAAGGCAAATCCAACTGCGTCGCCGCCTGCCTCAAAGAAATAATCTCTCCTGTCTTTCGGGATAAATATAAGACAAAAGCCAAACCGTATTCTACCTTTTTGGAAACACTAATCATGCTATAATTATACATCTAACGCAAGCTGCCTTTGAGAAGGTGTTTTTTCTAGCTAACCTTCTAAAAGGGGAAACAGAGTTCTCGTTGGTCATTGATCTTCGGGACAGTTTTCCACCACGTAGATTTGCGTGGAAAAGCCTATCGAAGGCAGCTTCCGTTAGAATCATTTGTCAGTCCGTTGCCAGTATTGCCTTCGTCACCTTCTCTAAACTCTTTTCATTCTTTTTGGCTTCAACCCTAATCGTTTTTTTATACTTTTCATTGTAATATTCCGGTTTTTTCAAATAATCCAACAAAAACCTGGCCGCTTCCCCATTTTTCTCCTTCACCCATCCCAAACCCTTTTCTCTTATCAAATCAATATTGCCATCCTCCTGTCCCCCTATGTGAGTTATGGCCACAAAAGGTCTACCCACCGCCACCACATCAAACAAAAAATTGGGTCCGGCCTTACCAAACACAATATCACTGGCCGTCAACACCTCGGCCATATTATTAATCCAACCCATATTTTTAATCTGCACCAAACTTTTCACTCTCTTAAATTTGGAAAACAATTTTATATACCTGTCCACCAATTTATAGGCCAACTTGTCTGTTCCGGTATTAATTATCACCCCCACCGGCTTTTTCACCAACAACAATACCGGCAACAATCTGGTCAATGAATTAGTCCCCAAACTGCCCCCACCCACAAAAATCACCGGTCTGTCATCTTTAAAACCTAGCTTTTTTCTGATTTTAACTCTATCGTATTTCTTGTACATCTCCTGCCTCACCCACCAACCCGTCTTCAAAATTTTTTTCCCGGGAATTCCAAAATTCCTAGCCACCTTCTCTCCTATCTCATCATAAACCAAATGCAAATCTACCCCTTTCACCAAAGCCGCCGCGTTAATTGTCCACGGATCGTACACTACCGTCCACAAATTGAAAGCCAAACCCTCTCTTTTTCTCCATCGAACCAAAGTATGACTATGAGTAAAATAACTTGAAATAACCAAATCCGGTTTATATCTATTTACCACTCGCCTTATTCCCGACAAATTTAATCTGGAAAGCTCTTCTATAAGCTTTTGCGACAACTTTTTATTAGCCAAACGACAAACAAACCTATTAAACTTTGGAGAGTAACGATAAATAAACTTATACAAATCAACCCCCGGACCGGATTTAACTTTCACCTCTGCATACCTCACTTGCCAATTATTCTCCCTCTCTTTCTTTTTTAAACCCCCATAAATTGCCCTGGCAATCGACCTATGTCCCCACGGCATATCATCCGTCAATACCAGTATTTTTTTCTTGGTCATCCTCAATCCTAATTTAATTTCTAATAACTGATCACCCCGCATCCCGAAGGGTATCGGGGTCAGTCATGTCGTATTTTACCCTATTTTCCCCTCGCACTTGTTATAATTCCCTACTGCCCGAATAGCTCAGTTGGTAGAGCATCCCTCTTGTAAAGGGAAGGTCGTCAGTTCGAATCTGACTTCGGGCTCACTTTTTCTCCAATTTCATTATCCTCTCATGCCTCTTTTTCAGTCCTTTCGGTATTTTTTTCTTATTTTTCTTCAAGTAATCCCAAATTGCCTCACTTAAGGCATCCACCGACAACAAGGAACAATGTATTTTAATCGGCGGCAAACCATCCAATGCCTTTAAAATATCACTGTTTTTCATCTTCAATACCTCTGCTATTTTCTTTCCCTTGACCATCTCTGTTATCACACTGCTGGTAGCAATTGCCGCCGCACAACCATAAGTCTCAAAACTAACCTCCTCTATCACCGCATCCTTCACCCTTATATAAAGCCTCATCACATCCCCACAAACCACATTTCCCACCTCCCCCATCCCATTGGCCCCCTTAATCTTGCCCACGTTACGGGGATTGGCCAGATGATCTAACACTTTTTTTGAATAACTAATCATTTTATCGGTGACAACCTTCTTAATTTCTTAACCACCCCTGTCAGTACCTCCACCACATAATTCATATCTGCCTCATCGGTCCATCGACCCCAACTAAAACGTATCGACCCGTGAGCTCTGGCCACCGGATACCCCATAGCTCTCAACACATAACTTGGTTTCAAATCATCCGAACTGCAAGCCGACCCGGTTGACACCTTAATCCCCTCAGCGTCCAAAGATAACAAAATCGCCTCCCCCTCCACCCTATCGAAAGACATGTTGACACTATTCACCACGCTTTTTTCTCTGCTTCCATTAACCATCACTCCTGGAATTTCAGCCAAAACTTTCTCCACAAATTTCTCCTTCAACCTCCCCAATCTTTTTCCCTCTACCACCATTTCCTTTATACCAATCTCTGCCGCCCTGGCCATACCCACCACCGCCGCCGTATTCATCGTTGACGATCTCAAACCTCTCTCCTGCCCCCCTCCATGTAACAATGGCTCCAACCCTTTTTCCAATCCTTGCCTCACATACAACACCCCCGCCCCTTTGGGCCCATAAATTTTGTGCGAAGACAAGGTCAATAAATCAATTTTCATTTTTTCTACATTTATATTCAATTTGGTAAAACTCTGAGCCGCGTCACAATGAAACATTACCCCTTTGGCTCGACAAATTCGCCCTACCTGCTCCACTTCTTCTATCACCCCCACCTCATTATTGACATGCATCACTGACACCAACAAAGTGTCTTTCCTTATTTCCCGCTTCAATTGCCCCATATCAACTAAACCCTCATCATTCACTTTCAAATAAGTCACTTCATAACCCTGCCCCCCCAAATATCCAGCTGTTTCCAACACACATTTATGTTCTATGGCCGATACAATAATATGTTTTTTATCTGGTTGACTTCTCTGCCAACCTTTTAATGCCAAATTATTACTTTCCGTCGCCGAACCGGTAAAAATAATCTCACCTGACTTAGCCCCAATAAAACCGGCTATTCCCCCCCTGGACTTCTCTATTGCCTCATTAGCTCTCCTTCCCCAACTATGAATTGACATACTGTTGCCAAAACCCTCCCCTTGGCACAATCGCATCGCTTTTATCACCCGCGGATCTACCGGACAACCGGCCGCATAATCCAAATAAACATCTTTTCTTCTCTTCATACTCCTACCATTTTAGTATTAGTTTCACTTAAAAACAACTACTAGGTGGAAAAATTGTTAAAATATTGCACCCGCCCAGATAGCCCTGTCCGGCTAACTGGAAGCAAAGCGACCTATTGCCGGGTCAGTTGGTATCATTAAAATCTATATTCGCCCAGATAGCTCAGTTGGTAGAGCACTCCCTTGGTAAGGGAAAGGTCATGGATTCGAATTCCATTCTGGGCTCCAATAAATCTCTTTTGGAGGGTTGGCCGAGTGGTTTATGGCGCTGGTTTTGAAAACCAGTGTCCGCAAGGACTCACAGGTTCGAATCCTGTACCCTCCGCCAAAATCCTTTATACTTAAACCATGTCCATTCTCTTAATCAGTATATTTCTAACCCTCTTTCTCTCCTCCCCCTCCCCCGCTCAAGCCCAAATCCCCCTCCTTCACCAACTCGCCGCCGCCTACCAACCCTCCCGTTCCACCAAATCACTTCCACCCCAAAACACCATCCCCACAAACACGCCACCCCTCGCCAACACAACACCAGCTCCTTCCGATTTGCCCGCCACAACCCCGACGGCAGAAGGCCAAATTCTGGGCACCACTAACCAAAACTCACCCACTGCTGCAGGCACTCCGCTCGAGTCCGCAGGACGAGCATCGGAGCCCACCCCTCTACCCAAAAACATCGGTGGCAACGGCAAAATTATCACCGTTGCCCTTCTCGGCGACTCCATGATCGATACTATTGACAGTCAAATCATGAAAAAATCTTTACAAAAATACTACCCTCAGCACCAATTTAATATCCTCAACTATGGCCTCGGCGCCAGTCACATTGAGTACGGTCTCTATCGCCTCAAAAATGATTACAGCTACCAAGACAAACATTATCCTAGCTTAATCTCCCAAAAACCGGATATCATCGTCATCGAATCATTTGCCTACAACAACTTCGGCAACAATCAGGCCGGTATTGATCGTCAGTGGCTAGCACTGGGAGCCATCACCACCGAAATCAAACAAAATCTACCCGACACTAAAATTATCCTGGCCGCCACCATCGCCCCTCATTCTGTCACCTTCGCCAACGGCAGCCACTTCGATTTCACCGCCCTGGAAAAAATTGAAAAAACCACTACCATCAAGCTTTATCTCCAAAATCTCGTCAATTTTGCCACTTCCCAAAATTTCACCCTAGCCAACGCCTATACGCCCAGTTTAATCAACAACCAAGCCAACTCCAGCCTTATTTCCCTTTCCGACCATCTTCATCCCTCCCCTCTCGGTGCTGAATTTTTCTCAGATACCATCAGTTCCACCATCTTCCAACACAAAATTCTCTAAAACAAACCATAACAACCGAATAATGTATAATACATCCCATGGCCAAAAAGAAAAAAGGTAACCGTTTTTTAGTCGCCCTCCTTTGTGGTGTCTGTGGTGCCCAAAACTACCTAACTGAACGCAACAAAATCAATCATCCCGAAAAACTCAAACTGGAAAAATACTGCCGTTGGTGCCGCAAAAGAACCAAACACAAAGAAACCACTAAACTCAAATGAGTTCAAAATTCCATGACCAATTCATCAAAGAATACACCGTCCAACTGATTCGCCAATTTTTCCAAAAAAAAAACTTCCACGAAGTTGAAATCCCCGTCTTACTTCCCTCCCTCCCTCTAGAACCCGACCTCTATTCCTTCAAAACCCACTGGCACCACCGCCAAAAAAATTTTTATCTGGCCACCTCCCCCGAGTCATCCCTCAAAAAACTTATTTCCCTCGGTATTGGCGACTGTTTTACCATCAGTAAAGCCTTTCGTGACTTGGAAGATATCGGCCCCACCCACAATCTCGAATTTTCCATGTTGGAATGGTACGAAATCAATAAAAACTATCGCCACATAGCCAAAACCACTCAAAAACTCATCCTCCACATCCACCATGGCATTCAAAAAAAAACTAATACTAAGGCAATAAACATACTCAAATATCATCATCAATCAATCGACCTATCCCCTCCTTGGCACCAATTCACCCTCTGTCACCTTTTTCAAAAGTATGCCAACATCAACTTGGATCAAAACCTAAAAGATACCCCTACCAACGACTCTGATTGGGAACCCTTTTTCACCAAAACCATGATTGATAAAATCGAACCCAATCTCCCCCAAGACAAACCGGTCTTCATTTTCGACTACCCCACTCGCCTCTCCCCTTTAGCTCGTCGTAGCCTTGGTGAAGACGGTACCCCCACCAACTTTTCTCAGCGTTTTGAGCTCTACATCGCTGGTATGGAAATCGGTAACGCCTATACCGAACTGACCGATTCTGTCATCATGCAAAAAAACTTCAAAAAAGAAAAATTATACCGTCAAAAACATCACCTCCCTTCCCACCCCTACGATCAAAAACTGATTGATTCCACCGCCAAACTACCCCCTTGCACCGGCATCGCCATTGGTGTCGATCGCCTGGCTATGCTCTTTGCTGACACCACCAATATCACCGATGTTCTCTATTTCCCCACCTCTCAACTGCTAAAATAAATTATGAGTCCTCATCTTTACCTTGCTTGTCTCCTCTTCCTCCTCCTCGTTTTTATTCTTATCTTGGCCCGACTTATTTACACCAATCTTATCCAACCTGGGGCCATTTATTACCCCACTCCCATCTCTACCGTCAAAAAAATGCTTGACCTAGCCCAAGCCAGTTCTAAAGATACTGTTCTCGATCTTGGTTCTGGTGACGGCCGCATCTTAATTGAAGCCGCCCGTCGCGGCACCACCGCCATTGGTTATGAAATCGATCCTCTTCTGGCTCACCAATCCAATCAAACCATCAAAAAGGCCAAGCTATCCCATTTGGCTTCAACCAAATGTGCCAGTTTTTGGCCGGCCGATTTTAATCAAGCCACCATCATCACTCTCTATCTCTTCCCCAAATACATGAACCGTTTACAAAAAAAACTGGAAAAACAACTGACTCATCCTCTCCTGCTCGTCTCCCACGACTACCAATTCCCCCACAAAAAATACATAAAAAGAAAAAACAACACTTATCTTTATCAATTCAATCCGTCATAATCAATTACTATGCCGTTAACCGCCCAACAACTCCATCTCAAAGCCGAAGAAGCCAGAGAACTAAAACAGGACTTCTTAACTTCTCTCCAACTGGCTGATCAAGCCGCTATTCAATATCAAAAAGAAAATAATCTTTTGGGTTTGTCCGAAGTCCAATCCACTCGATCCAACACTCTCCGGCATCTTTACGAACAAACCAAATCCAAAGCCTTTCTAACTCTAGCCCTTCACGCCGCTCAAACTGCTATTGACATCGCCCAACTTTCAAACGACCCTACCGCCCTGGCCCTACCCTATCACCGTCTCGGCAGCACTCTTCGACTAGCCAATCAATTCAAAGAGGCCGTCGAAACTCATCAAAAAGCCGTTGATTGCATGGAGCAAAACCCTCCTTCTGGACATAATCGTCCCGCCGTCCTCCTCGACTTCAAAATCCATCTTTATACCTGCATGTATCTAGCCGGAGACAAACAAGCCTTGGAAAAAGCCGAACAAACCGTTACTAAATTGGCCCAAACTAAAGAAGATCAATACAACAAAGAGGTTTGGCTATCAGGCGGTCACATGCGCATTACCCATATGCTCCAAAAAGACAATCCCTCCAAAGCCCGACAACACCTTGAACAAGCCAAACAAATCATTGACACTAATCCCCGACTCAAACTCCGCCTCCAACAATGGCAAAAATTGGCTGATACTTTCTGAGCAGGCCCGTCAGGACTCGAACCTGAAATGTCAGTTTTGGAGACTGAAGTGATAGCCATTTCACTACGGGCCTTCGTTTTTACTTCTGATTATATCAACTTTACCTCAATGAATTTCTCAGCATCCTATTAATCCGGTTTCTTCCAGAAGTGGTTTTAAAATATTTCTCACATTCAAACGCATCCTTCCTGTTTACAAAAACAGCATAAAACAACAACTCATAAGGAGCGTAAGCTTTAGTTGGTATATTCTCCTTTAAATTATGAGCTTTTAATCTTTTCTTTAAATCTGAAGTACAACCAATATATAATTTCCCAAACTTAATACTTTTCAAAATATACACACATTGCATGATCGGTTTACCACATTCATTCCGCTACCGCGGAACGGTTTACCACATTCATTCCGCTACCGCGGAACGGTTTACCACATTCATTCCGCTACCGCGGAACGGTTTACCACATTCATTCCGCTACCGCGGAACTGAATGTGGACCTGAGGGGACTCGAACCCCTGACCTTCTCCATGCCATGGAGACGCGCTAACCAACTACGCTACAGGCCCAAAGTACCCAATATTCTAACAGAATTCCCCTCTTCTCTCCATCTATATTTTACTTGTAACGTATTCTTTATTTAGTCAATTCCACCGTACCAGCCAAATTCCACGATACGTCAGCCTCACCAAACACGGGAACTTTATCACAGTCACACTTCTCACAATCAAACTTCACCCTCATCCATATCTGTGCCTCCTCTTCTATAGTCCTTTGTACTATATCAGTCACTTCCCCCACTCCACCACTTGGCCCAATAAACTCATTATTATCTCCGGGACCCGGCCCTTGAACTCCCCGACCATAAACATAGACCGAATCTCCGACCTCGATAAGACCCCCAATCCCCATAGCCTCTTCCACCTTCTCCACTTCACAACCATATTTACTCTCCACCGTACACGCCACAGGCAACACACTACTACAAAGCACAAGAGTCGCCGCTAACAAATTTCGTGCTTTTCGAGAACCTATTAATTCTCGTCTTCCATATTTTGACCTTTCTGGTGATCTAGACATCTTTTTAATTTATATTAAACAATAATAAAAACATATTATAAGATAATAAGACCTTTGTCAAGTCCTATCTTTTTCCCCTACCACCTTTCCCCCCCCTTCCTCTTCTCCTGACAGACTTCTTTCGCTTTTTCTTTTTCGCAGGTCTCCCCCCGTTACCACTATTTCCTTCAACCTCTTTACCCCCACTATCAGTATCCAATGGCTCCAGCCCCTTATCTCTCAACATAATCTCTTGTCTAAAGCGGGGTGGATCCAAAAGAGGATAACCCAAAGACACATTTATCTCCTCCTCACCGTTCGAACCTCTACCCACATAATCCGCACAAGCAGGTAAAACACCATCTTCACCATTTGAAACCGGCAACCAAAAAGGAGGTCTCGAGTATCCATTAGGACTCAACCTCCATTTTATTTCCCTCACTGGATCGAAAAAAAAATCAGGAAATCCCATTGATCTCAAATCTTTCGTCTTCGTTTCTTCATCTTTTGCCTGCCATTTTATTAATTCTTTTGAACCATTCACTCTTTCCATAATCTCTATCTTATAACCTTTCTTATTTAATTCAACCCATGTCTTTTTCTCTTCTTAAATGATATTCTTGATGTAAGCCTCATGACTAAAACCACCAAAGCTGTCATCACCGCCGCCGGCCGCGGCACCAGATTTCTACCCGTTGTCAAAGGCTACCCCAAAGAACTCCTTCCTCTCTTAAACAAACCCAATATCCAACTTCTTGTCGAAGAAGCCATCGGCGCCGGCATCAACCAAATTTGCATTGTCCATCGCCACGGTGACCCCTCTCTTAAGCGCTACTTCACCCCTGATTCCGAATTATCCGCTTATCTTAAAAAAAATAATAAAACCGCCTTCCTATCTTCTCTCCAAACCATCTGGGAAAAGACCAAAACCCTCAAATTCATTCCTCAACCCCGTCGCCTCCCCTATGGCAACGCCTCTCCCGCTTTAGCCGCCCAATCATTTATTGGCTCCGACCCTTTTGTCTATATGTTTGGTGATGACCTGGCCCTAGAAACCAAACCCGGCACCTTCCTGTCAAAAATGATAAAAACTTTCCATCGCACTCAAGCTGATGTTGTCGTCGCCACCCAAATGGTCCCCTGGTCGGAAATCCATCGTTATGGCAGTGTTCTTTTTGATAAAAAAGAAAAAAATCGTATCCGCGGTGTTTTTGAAAAAGTTCCCCGCCAACAAGCTCCCAGTAATTACACCCAATGGGGACGATTCGTCACCAATGCCAAAATAATCAAAAATCTAAAACAACAAACTATTTCCCGCGCCAACGAACTCTGGTGGGCCGATGCCGTCAGCCACTTGGCTCAAAACGGCAAGGCTGTTTCCGTCACCAGTCCCGAAAACCTTTGGATGACCACCGGCGATCCCATTCGCTGGCTCAAGGCCAACATCACTCTGGCCCTCCGTCATCCTCAATACAAAAAAGATATCAAAACCTTTCTTAAAAAACTAACCTAAATCCTCTCCTTGACAAAATTCTTTACATATAATATTATATAAACACCTATGAACAATCTTATGCCTCTCACCGCCACCACCACTGATATCCAAAAATCCTACCGTCAGGTGTTTAATCAAGCCAAAAAATTTGGCCCCGTCATCATTCTTACCAACAACAAACCTGATGTCGCTATTATTTCTATCGAAGAACTCCAAAAACTCCGCCTCCAACAGCAAAAAGCCGAAATGGCAGACACTCTGGCCACCATCAGATCCTATCAAAAAGACAAAAAACAAAACAAGTTGGTCAGGGCCACTTCCCTTGCCAGCCTAATCTGATGAAACCCAAACAAATTCTCTACTCTCGCCAATTTGTCAAAAAAATCAAAAAACTACCATCTCGAATCCAACAACTAGCCATCAAAAAAGAAAAAATGTTCAAACAAGACATTTCTCATCCTGGCCTCAAAACACATAAACTTTCAGGCAAACTCTCCTCTTGTTTTTCCTTCTCCGTCAGCCATCCTCACCGCATTCTTTTCATTATCGAAAATAACCAAACCGTTGTATTCATCAATATCGGCACTCATTCCATCTATCAATAATCCCCCTCTTATCTTTTAGCCTCCGCCTCCTCCCTTAAACACTATCCTATAACTTGTTCTTATTCATCTTTTTTGCTATACTCTGACCACTTGATATCTAATTGTCAAAAGTAGGACCAATTGTTTTTGGCACTTACGCCAAACCCCAATTTCTCCTACCGTACATTAACAATCTCTTTCTTCAAATTCTTTCCTAAACACTCCAAGAGCAGGGCACCGTTTTATCCCGAAACAACTTCGGAATAGTACGGTGTTCTGCTCGCGCGAGCAAAAACAAAAAAAAGATAAGGTGTATATCTCCGAACACCACACCTTGTCACTAGTCTCAGAAAGGAGACAGAAGGAAATGTTAAGAACAATTTGGAGTATTTTGCGTTGGGTACTGGTGGGGATGTTGATCATTGGTATAGGAGTTTGGCTTTGGTTCGCCGGCGGCGCTAACGCGCAACCGGAAGAAGTGATCGTCAGGGAGACGGTCGTCGTCACAGAAGTACACAAAATACCTCTCTTCGTCTATGAAAACGGCGTTATCGCCGACGAAGAAGAAACAGAGGTCATACTCAGCAAAATGACGACTCCAACACCTGTCGTGATCACGGTCAAAAGCCCAATCACAACCGCAAGTACGATAACCGTGACTGGTATGTGGGAGGAAGTCGATTTCCATCCGGCCGGTGACCGACAGGACATTGTCAACGTCGATCACGACGGAGACAACCGCGTCACCGTATCCTGGTTCTATGCCGGACCCGCCGACGAGGGAACTCCTGAGGTCGCCTGCACGGCCCACATCACCACCAGCCCAAGCGGAGAACGCATAACAATGAAAGGCGCTTTCCGCACTTGGCAATGGACCGGCTCGGCTCCTCCCACCAAAACCGAAATCCAGGCTCATGTCAAAAGCTGGATCGACGTTCTGGAAAAGGAACCCCGGGGCATGTGCGCCAAAGAGGGGGCCTACCAGGTCAGTTGGCAAGAGCCCAACTTGGCACCGTAGCCTCCTCCTCTCACCCCCTGCGGGAATGCTGGTCCTCTAGACTAAGCACCCGCAGGGGGAAAGGAAAAAAAAGGAAAGGAAAGAAGAAGAAAGGGGTTAGAAGTTTTCCGACTAATCGGAACTGATGAGCCCCGCCACCGCGGGGCGAAACTTTTTTATGACTAACTACAAAATCAAAAAACCAGTTCTATCTGTCTACATGCCTGTCTTTAATGCCGCCCTCTATCTTCCTCAAGCTATCGAATCCATCCTGTCTCAAAGTTATCAAAACTTCGAATTCATCATTATTAACGATGCCTCCACTGATTCCTCTTGGTCAATTATCCAAAGATACACCAAAAAAGATAAACGCATCAGAGCCTATAAAAACAAAATCAACCTTGGCGTCTCTCTCACCAGCAACATTGCCATTTCTCACGCTCACGGTCAATACCTGGCCCGCATGGATGCCGACGATATCTCCACCCCCGACCGTCTTCAAAAACAAATCACCTATCTTAAAAACCATCCTAAAACTGTCTTGGTTGGTGGCCAATGTACCATTATAAACACAGACAACCAAGTCATCGGCTCCAAACCTTTTCCCACTAAATTTTCCCAAATCAAAAACATGCTCTTCTGGGCTGTACCGATCCAACAGGGCTATATGATGATCAACCGAAAACTTCTACCGAAAAATTTTGGCTGGTACTCTCCTTCCAAAACCAGCGCCGAAGAAACAGACCTCTACTTCCGATTACTAAACTACGGGTTTTTCGCCAATCTCAAGGACAATCTCTATTTCTACCGCCAAGTCAATAATTCTCTTTCCCGCTCTGATCCAAAAAAAACCTTTTATCTCACTCTCCAAAGCCGACTTCTGGCCATCAGGAACGGACACTATCCCAGTCTCACCGCCATCATCATCAATTTGGCCCAAATCATCATCATCGGTCTCCTCCCCGCTTCACTCATATACTCCCTCTGGCATCTTATCCGTGGCACCACTCAACTTAAACTTGGTTTTAATTCAATTCCCGCCAGACTTGAGGTAAAATGAATTAATGCCATTTGTCAGAAAGCTCAAACCACACTGGGATAAACTGATTCTTGTAGCTGTTCTTTTTCTAATCTTCTTTACCAATTACACCCCCAACACTTATCTAATCGGTTGGGACAATCTCATACCAGAATTAAACATCTGGATCAATCTAAAAAGATCTCTTTTTGCTGTTTGGCAACAATACCAAGGCTTAGGATTGGTTGGCGGCATGGCTCACTCCACCGATCTGATCCGTCAAATCATCCTTCTCCCTTTCGTTCTCGTTCTCCCCATCAATCTTATCCGTTATCTCTGGCATTTTGCCATGCTTTTTTTGGGTACCTTCGGTATCTTTTTTGGCCTCAAAAAGTTTTCCAAATTCTCTCCTTTTACAATCCTATTCTCCTCCTTGTTTTACCTTCTCAATTTCGGCTCTATCCAATACTTCTGGAATCCTCTTGAAACCTTTTCCACTTTCTGGGGCTTTTTCCCCTGGCTTATTTTTTCTCTTTGGCATTATCTCAAAAAACCCTCCCGCTCCAATCTAATCAAGCTAACACTCATCAATCTATTGGCCATCCCCAGTTTCTATGTCCAAACCCTCTTTGCTGTCTATCTAATATGTGTCCTACTTGTTCTTTCTTCCTATTTCTTAACTTCAAACAAAAACCCAAAAACAAAAATTACAAATTCCCTAAAAATCTTATTATTAATCTTTGTCATCAATTCATTCTGGATCCTTCCCCAACTTTACTTCCTTTCTGGCAACCCCAACAGTCCCACCCAAGGCATCGGCAACTTCATGAGCAACGACCAAACCTACCAACGCAATATTGCTCGAGGCAACATAAATGACTTTTTATTGCTTCGAGGCTATTACTATGACTTTCCTGACAACAACAGCAAAATGATGGCCCCCTGGATCAGTTATTTTTCCAACTCATACGTTCTTGTCTCAGCTTACTTACTCTCTGCCTTTGCTCTCCTGGGTCTAGTTCGTCTTCTCTCCAAACCCAAAAAACTAAAACCACTCACCCTCTCCATCCTCTTCTTGTTTTCTTTATCAGCTCTCACTCTTCTCACCAACACCTCCCCCTTCAATCACCTCAATCAATACCTTCGAAATTTCCCCCTAGTCAATCAGATCTTTCGTTCTCCATGGACCAAATTTATTGTCCCCGCTATTTTTTCTTTCTCGCTCTTATCTGCCTACGGACTAAATACTCTGATTAATATACTAAAGCAACTCAAATACCATCACAAAACCAACTCTTTTATCATCTACTCTTCCTACGCCCTTCTACTTTTGACTCTCTCTTTTCCTATCTTCAAAGGCAACTACATCTCACCCAAAAGAAAAGTCAATATCCCTCATGAATATCAACAGCTTTTTGATTACTTTAATAACCAACCTTCATCCGGCCGTATTGCTAACCTCCCCCAAGGCTCTTTCTGGGGTTGGACCAATTATCTCTGGAAACCAAGTGGTTCCGGTTTCATCTGGCACGCCCTGCCCCAACCCATTCTCGATCGCGCCTTCGATGCTTGGAATCTAAAAAACGAACAATACTACTGGCATCTGACCACCGCTCTCCAAAAAAAAGATCCTCAACTCCTTAAAAACATTTTTGACCAATACAATATCCAATTTGTCATCTTCGACAACAATATTTATTTCCCTGACGACAAAGTCTACAGCAAGCTTTCCACCTCTACATCAAATCTACTCAATCAAGTCCCCAGTCTAAAACCCAAAAAACAATTTGGCCGTATCTCTGTCTTTGAATATCAATACCCCACCAAACCTTACCTTGTCAGCTCTCCGCCAATAATTCAACCCTTTGGTTTCTCCTATCAAGACCCGGTTTTCCAATTAACCGGTGATTATATTATTTCCAATCAAGCTAAAACTATCTTTCCCTTTGCCGATCTGTTTTCTAGTCGTCTCCAATCAGAAATTTCTTTCACCATCAACTTCGACCAAGACAATATCATTCTTTCCAACCACAACACTCAAACCATTTTTCCCATCGACTACTCTGCTAACCAACCAGTCCACTTCTCTTCCCTCAATCATCCCCAAACAACCCTTGTCACCGATCACCAAACCACTTTCCACCGTCTCGAAAACCAAAACCAACAAAACCTATTCGTTGTCGACTTTCCTAACGCCAAACTTTCCCAATCGTATCTTGCCCGCATAGAATACCGCCACATCACCGGTTTACCTTTAGAGATCAGTCTTGTTTCCGAAAACTCTCAAAATAAATACCTAACCACCCAGCTTGAAAAAAAACCGGACTGGACCACTGCCTGGTTAATCATCCCCGCCCGTCAAAACTTTGATTTTGACTCCGGACTAAACTTTATATTCAACAACCACTCCTTTAATCAGACTTACACCGCCAACGACATCAAATCGGTCACTCTTTACCCTTTTCCTTACTCTGATCTCATTCACCAACACAATCCGCCAATACCCACATCATCAATCAATCGACAATACCTTAATAGCACCAATCACCTTTTTTGGTACAAAATTGATCTCCCCCAAGACCCATCACCAAACCAATACTTAACTTTACCTCAATCTTTCGACCCCGGCTGGCTAGCCTTTTACTTCTCCGACCCCAAAGTTTACCTGCCACTAGGCAAGCCAGTTTTCCTCAAAAACCACACCTTGGCCAACAACTGGGCTAATGCTTGGCAATTAGATCAGAACATATCATCCGACACTATTTACATTCTCTTTTGGCCTCAACTCCTCCAATTCCTCGGTTTTGCTCTCCTCATCCCTACCGCTATCCACATTCTCAAAAAAAGAACCCAAAAATCTTAATTCTTTCCCTTTTTCAAAAATTCCCTTATTTCTTCTCCCACTTTTTCTATTTCCCCTTTCTTTACTACTCTCCCAATCCATTCTCCAATTTTCCTCATGTCTCCTTCCTTCATCTCTCTTGTTGTCTCCCACGGTGTCCCCAGCCTCATTCCTGATGGCCTAAACGCTCCCGCTTTATCATGCGGTATGGTATTGGCATTACAAATTATTCCTGCTTTTTCCAAGGCTTCTGCCACTTCTTTTCCCTTCCCCTCACCTACTTCCACCACCATCAAATGATTCTCTGTTCCAAACACCTTAAAACCCTCCTCTCTCAAGCTTTCTGCCAACACCTTAGCATTTGACACTATTTGTTTTGCATAATCCCTAAACTCCAAACTATCTGCCTCCTCAAAAGCCACTGCCATCCCGGCAATTGAATTCATATGTGGCCCTCCCTGTAGTCCTGGAAACACCGCTTTGTCTATCTTGTTTGCCAAATCACCATCTTTCATCAGTCCTTTTTTTGTTACCCCAATCACCGCCCCTCTTGGTCCTCTCAAGCTTTTATGAGTTGTTGAAGTGATTAAATGAACATAAGGCACCGAGGAAGGATGAACTCCCCCTACCACCAATCCGGCGATATGAGAGATATCAGCCACCAACCAAGCTCCCACGCTGTCGACAATTTCACCAAACTTCTTCCAGTCCAAGATGTAAGGGTAAGCTGTCGTCCCTGCCCAAATCAATTTTGGTTTTTCCTTTTTCACCAAATCAGCCAATTTATCATAATCAATCCGCCCATCTGCCCTCACCCCATACTGTACCGACTCAAAATATTTACCTGAAAAAGTAATTTTCGGATGTCCATGAGTCAAGTGCCCCCCCGCCGACAATTTCAAACCGCAAATCTTATCCCCCGGATTTAACAAAGCCATCAAAACTGCACTGTTAGCCGGTGAACCTGAATAAGGTTGAACATTTATGTGTTCCACTCCAAACAACTTCTTGCCCCTTTCAATTGCCAAGTTCTCAATCTCATCTATCACCTCATTACCCTGGTAATAACGCCTCCCCGGATAACCCTCGGCATACTTATTAGCTAAACAACTCCCCACCGCCCTTCTTACATCTCCCGAAGCCATATTTTCACTGGCAATCAGTTGTATCTGTCCTTTCTGCCTTTTCTCCTCTTTCTTTATTAATTCAAATACTTTATCCATACCCATATTTTATCCTATTTCCGCCCCCAACCTCTCTTTTCAATTTCTTTCATCACATCCCCGGAAATTTCCTTTGGTGTCCTTAATTCACCCCGACTATTACAGCAATCAACTGTCACCCAATCCGAATTATACTTACACATTCTTTCATACTCCTTCGCCGCCGCCATCTGATGTTCCATATTTTCCTCCATCTTGTCAACCCCTTTCCCTCCCACATAACCTCTCTCCATCTTTCTTTTAATCAAATCCACCGCCACTTTCGGAGGAATCCTTAGTACTATCACCAAATCCGGTCGATAAATCTTCATCTGGTTCCAACCGGCGTCCCAAAGCCAATTTCTAAAATCCTTCCTGGCTTTACCCTTAAACTTGACCACCTGATGAACATTTGAAGTAAAATATCGATTGGAAATTACCATCACCCCTTTGTTTATCCACCTTTTAATTTTTTGACTCCCCCAATATTGATCAATCATATAGGGTAAAACCGTTAGGTATGGAGATATCTTAGCTGGATCTCCAAATTCTCCCACCAACATTTGCCCCACTAATTTCCCCCACACCGACGTCTGATAATGCGGATAATCATCCGTCTCTACTCTATAACCCCTTTCTTCAAAAAAATCCTCCAATAAAACTATCTGCTTTTGCTTTCGATCAACCCCAAAATCAACTTTATATCCATTAGTCGCCAAATGTTTTTTCAACAACTCTGCTTGCACCGATTTCCCACTACCATCAACTCCCTCGATGACAATAAACTTACCTAACTTTTTAATTTTAGTCATACTTATACCGTTTTCTCCTCTCCTGAAAAATTCAAGTAAACCTTACTGGCCGTCGGCCCCTTTTGGCCAAAATATTTACTCCTCAACTTTTTACTTCCATAAGGAGTTTGGGCCGGACTACTCATCATCACAAAACAAATTTGAGCCACTTTCATCCCTCCATATAATCTAATCGGTAGTCTCGAGATATTGCTCATCTCAAAAGTCAACTGACCCTCGAAACCCGGATCCACATACCCGGCTGTCGCGTGTATCACCAAACCCAACCTGGCCAAAGAACTTTTTCCCTCCAATTTTGCCGCCAAATCAACCGGTATTTTAAAGCTCTCCATTGTAGAACCCAAAATAAACTCTCCCGGATGCAACACAAACCCCTCCTTGCCCACCCTCACTTCTCTCGACACATCCTGCCTTTGCCTCACATCGATTTCTCCTGCTTTATGATTATCAAACACCAACACTCGACCTTCCAACTTCAAATCATAACTTGACGGCTGCACCCCACCTTCATCAAAAGGTTCAATCACTAATTTTTTATCTCTTACGGCTTTCTTAATGTCCCTATCCGACAATATCATCTCCTTCTCCTCAATTCCGCCCCCTTAATTGCCTTCCATTTACCACAACTCAAATCTCCTTCCCAACAAATCTTTTCTGTTTCGCAACTGGGACCGGCCCCCTCAAACAAAAGCGGGGCCTTGCCTCTCGCCAGTTTCAACATCTTTTCCGCCAAAGCTCTGACTTCCCATTGAGCCCGTTGGCAACATCGCAATCCGAAAAAATTAATCAAAGCTCTGGCATTCATTGTCACCACAATTTTAGTTTCACAGGCATTGGGCAAAATAAAACGGGCATCTTCCGGCTTCACCCCATCCTTTATCATCTTCTTATACATCTCCTCTATCCCCTCCATCATTTTCTTAAACTCCAACTTCTTTTTCTCATCGGCCTTTATCAAAGGTGGCAAAATATAAACCAATTCTTTTTTGGACAAGTCCACATACCTCTGAGATTGTTGAGAATAACTGGCAATTCTATGCCTGACCAATTGATGACTACAGGCTCGCGAGATCCCTTCTATGGCAAAAGTAAAATTGGCATGCTCCACCGTCGAAGTATGTCCAGATGACTTAACTAAAGCGATTAATTTTTTTTGCTTTTTCTTATCTATCTTTTTAACCAACTCCTCCGCACCCACAGCGCTATAACATTGCCTTATGGCCGCCGTCACCGTTCCTTCCGCATTTTTCGTCCAGGATATCAACTTCACTTTTAATTTTCCCTCTTTGGCCATGCTTCATTTATAACACCACCATCACTCCCTTACCAAACCAATCTTCCAACCTGAAACCCTGCCTACCTCCCCATCCTCTCCCCAAAAACCATCAACTCTCCATAGCCACAAATCCCACCTACTCAATTCCACCCCCTCCCCTTCTAATTGCCTGTCAACCAACCGCCTGCTAAAATGATTCTCATGACTCAAATCCTTAACTCCATCCTTTCTCTTATCCAAACCAACGGTCTTCTGGCCATGCTGGGAGGTGGCTTCATCGAGCAAATAATCGTTCCTATTCCCTCACCCATCATCACCATGGCCGGCGGCGCTTTTCTAGTTGATCATCATCTTCCTATTTTTGAAACCCTCTGGCAAATACTTCAAAATGTATCATTCCCCTACACTGTCGGTGCCACCATCGGCACTTCCCTTGTTTTCTGGATCACTTACCTTGGCGGCAAACCTTTAGTTGATCGCTTCGGCAAACTCATCGGTATCTCTTGGAAACTGATCGAAAAAATCAAACTGGACTTTCAAAAAACCATCCGTGACGAACTTTTTATTCTCATTGCCTGCACTATTCCTATCGTCCCCGTTTCCCTAGTCACTGCTTTTTGTGGTGGCTTTCGTATCCACGCCAAAAAATTCTATCCCATGGTTTTTCTGGCCCTTCTCATCCGCGCCACTCTTCTCGGCTTCATCGGCTTTCAGATGGGCGAAGCCTTCACCGACCTGGCTCACGGACTGGACAAAATTGAATCTCTTATGACCGTCATCGGCGCCGGCCTAATCTTGGGCTTTCTCTATCTCAAACGAGAAAAATGGATTAAAAATAACCAATAACCCAAATATCAAATAACACGCCCTCAATTGATATTAAGTCAAAATTTATATCAATTCTTACTCTTTTTTTCGCATCTCAACCTCAATATTTCTTTCTTCAAATCATTCACCATTTGCCCATAAACCTTAATTTGTATCTCCAAGTATTCCTCTCCATACGCACTGCCACTTTTAGTCGCCGCCCAATTTTTCTGCATCCGCGTTAACCTCTTCTCGTATTTTTCCAGTTCTTTCTCCAATCCTTCCAACTTATTTTCAGACATAAATCCCATTTTACCAAAAACTTTCAAGAACAGTTAGGACAGTTTTTCCCTTCAAACCATGTATTACACTGATCACACCAAGTCAACACATTCCCTTTAGAATCAATCTTTGTCCTTCTCCCTTCATTAAATACGCTATTAAACACCCCTTTTTCTATCATCGACAAACTTGTCCCTCCATGGTTTCCAATAACAGGCAATACATAACCTCTCATCATCATCCCTGTTTCAAAAGCTCTATCTAAATCCAAACCTCTCAAACCCGAACCAGCCAATCCTTCACGAACAGCTATAACATGTGACTCTATTTCGTCTCTTAACTCAATATCTCTACCTACTCTAATCGCCTCCCACACATCATCCATGCCAACAAACATTCTTTTACAAAAATCAATCCAATCCTCTCCCTCCAAATTAACCCCAATCGGTTGGCTTCTTAAATCTTCCGCCCCGTCTACCTCAGAAACAAAAAACCCCTCCTCCTCATAAATCCTCCGCGCTATTTGCAACAACTCTTCCGATGTCTTACTAATCACTATTCCACGACATTCAATCACTATCCGATCCCCCAATTTCTTCCCTATCCCCGCCACCAACCTAGCATCAATATAAGAACCCCCGGGAGGACTCATCCAAAGTATCAAACCACGACCGTCCTCTGCCAATTCAAACATATTCTTCATTCCCTCTATCTCTTCCTTCCCAAATTCCATCTGAGGATTTAATTTAATCTCCAAACCACCCCACACACCAAATATCGTCTCTTCCCCTCTTAGCCTAAACATATCATAAGGACTTACATTTATCTCCACCCCCTTCCCTTCTTCACAATAAGCATGAGTCACTTGCCGCGTGATAAAACAATCATCTCCTTGCTCCGCAAACACATCCAAATTAATTAAACGTTTTACTTCAACTCTAGTCATTTCTTCTTTAGGCTCGAAAGATTTAAGGCTCGGACTATCACCGTTGCGGCCCAGTTTGGGAATTTCACCCAATTCCTAAAAATTTTATTCTACTTTTCTAGCTAATGTAAATAAATAATCTGACAAACGATTTAAGTATACCAACACATCCTTTTCTACTTTTTCTTTCTTACTTAGACTCACTACTCTTCTCTCCACCCTTCTTGTTACCGTTCTGCCCCAATTTATCATGGCCCCTTTCTCCATCTTAAAACTAACAAATCCATCAATTTTAGCCAACTCTTTCTCTCCCTTCTCTATCTCTTTTTCCATCACCTCAATCCTTTTCTTCAAACTACACTCTCCTTTCAATGCCAACACCCCCATAATTTCCCCTAAATTCGTTGCCAACTCTTCCCACTCATCACCTTCAAACCTAACCCCAATCAACTGAAAAACCGCACTCAATTCATCCATCTCACCTATCACTTCCAACAACAATCCGTCTTTATCCACCTCAACCCCTCCCCAGCAACTCCTGCCTTTATCACCTTTTTTTGTTGTTATTGTCATCAGCTACATTTGCTATAACCGCAAAAAGTGTTATTACATTTAAAACAACCTTCCTCCGCATGCATCGGTCCACCACAATCCGGACAAGCGCTGAGCTTACTCTCCTCGGTAGCCAATTGAGCCCTCACTTCCGCCAGCACCCCACCTTCTTGACCCTCTTCTCCGACCTTCGCCACTGATCCCTCACTAAACAAACCCATTTGCCCTCCCTGACCTATTTCCAGCAAAGACTTTCCCACTGCATCAAACACACTCAAAACCGCCCCATTACCCCATCCCACCCTTTGTCCACAAGAAATCCCCACCATTTCCTCCGCCACCTCCTCCAAACTACTCCCATATTTCAATGACAACGAAGCCAATCGACCTACCACTTCCGCTGCCCCTGCCATATAACCCCCACTTTTACCCAAAGTCACAAATATTTCCACCGGACCATCCCCTTCTTCATAAAAGACCGAAGTATATACATTTCCCATATCACATTTCTTCTTTATCCTTACCCCACTGGCTATCTGTGGCGTCAATTTTTTCCTCGGCTTCAGTAACTCCATCAACTCCGATTTACCATTCCCTTTCTTTCTCTCCACCGTCTGCAACACTTCTTTCTCCCTCGATCCGTTCCTATAGATAGTAATCCCTTTCGTCCCCAACTTATAAGCCAGCAAATAAGCCCTTCTGACATCCTCTACGCTGGCATCCTTAGGGAAATTAATTGTTTTAGACACCGCATTATCTACATGTTTCTGAAAAGCCGCCTGTATCTTTACGTGCCACTCCGGGCTAATTCCCAAAGCCGTTCTAAAAGTCTCTTTCATCTCCTCCGGAATTTCCTCTATATCTGTCAACACCCCTCTATTTTCCGCAATTTTCCCAATCAGTTCCTCACTATAGATTCCTCTACGCCTCAATTCATCCTCCAGAATTTGGTTGGTATAATACAAAGTTTTCCCTTCCACCGTATTTTTTTGATAAGCCAAAGAAAACACCGGTTCAATTCCGCTACTGGCATCAGCTATCACACTAATCGTTCCCGTTGGCGCAATTGTAGTCAAAGACATATTCCTCGGTTGATAATCTGTTCCCGCCAACAAACTGTCTTTCCATTTGGGAAACACCCCTCTTTTCTTAGCCAATTCACTGGTTGCCTGTCTGGCTTGCTTATCAATAAAAGACATTATTTTATCAGCCCACTCCACCGCCTTTTCGGAATCATATCTGACTTTTAGCTTAAACAAAGTATCGGCAAAACCCATCACTCCCAACCCGATCCTTCTGGTGCTGCTGACCATCTGTCGAATTTCTTCCATCGGAAACTCATTTATCTCCACCACATTATCCAAAAAATGGACTGCCAAATTCACTACTCTAGCCAAAGATTCCCAATTCACATCTCCATTAACCACAAACTTCGACAAATTAACACTACCCAAATTACAAGCATCATAAGGCAACAATGGCTGTTCTCCACACGGGTTAGTCGCCTCAATCCTGCCCATCTCCGGCACCGGATTCGATCGCCTATCGTTCATTCGGTCAATAAACACCAACCCCGGATCACCATATTGCCACGCCAATCGGGTTATCAAATTAAACACCTTGTAAGCATTCAATTTTTTCACCACCCCACCACCCCTCGGATTAATCAGCTTATACCCTTCTCCTTCTTTTTTGGCCTCCGCCCACTCATAAAGCCTAGATACCCCCTCCTCTACCAGTTTTAATTTAGCATCAACATCCCGGTTTTGTTCTGCTACTCTAATCTCTTCCACTACTGTCTCCGGCACCAAATCATCTTTCACAAATTTCTTGTCACTCTCCACCTTGGCCATAAAGTCATCACTTATAGCCAAAGAAATATTAAAATTAGTCAAACTATACTCATCCAACTTAACCACCGCAAATCGCAATACATCCGGATGATTAATCGCCAACATACCCATATTGGCTCCCCGCCGTACTCCTCCCTGTTTTACCTGGGAGGTCACATCGTTATAGGCCTGCATAAACGACACTGGACCTACTGTCGTCCCCCCACTACTCTTAATATAGTCACCGTAAGGTCTCAAGTTATTAAAAGAGAACCCCGTTCCTCCTCCACTTTTATGAATCATGGCCATGTCCCCCATTGTTTTCATAATTGATTCCATCGAGTCTTCTATCGGCAACACAAAACAAGCTGACATTTGTTGACACTTTTTCCCCGCGTTAAGCAAACATGGCGTCCCAGGAAAAAACTCCTGCTTGGCCATCATCTCATAAAACTCAGTTGACAGCTTCATCACTTCACTCTCACTGGCCCCAAAACCAACATCCCCTCGAGCCAAATTACTAGCCACTCGCCAAAAGATATCTTTAACTCCCTCTTTGGCCTGACCCTTTTCATCCTTTTGAGCATATCTGCTTTTAGCCACATAAGTAGCATTATCCGACAACTGCGGTTGAATCAAATTAATACTTGGGGCAGTATTTCTTTGATTTATTTCACTCATTTCTTTCCCTTTTTCCCTTTGTAATCTTTAATCAACTTTTCAAAATCACTTATTGACTTAATATCCAAATACACCGTCGCAAACCGAACATAAGACACCGGATCAATATCTTCCAACATATTCATCACCATCAATCCGATTTCTCGACTGGGAATCTCCACACTCTTCCAGTTCAACAATTTCATCTCCACCTTATCAATCAATCTCGACTTTTCCTCTTTTGTCAATTTCCAACAGGCTTTTTCAAAGCACTTTTCCAACTTGGCTCTGTCATAATCTTCTTTTTTACCGCTCTTTTTGACTACCTTAAGCCCAATATTGCCCACCTCTTCATAGGTGGTAAACCGTTTTTTGCACTTGACACACTCCCTTCTCCGTCTAGTCGCCTTGCCATCCTTGGCATCACGACTCTCTAACACATTTGACTCGTCAAAACCGCAATAAGGACACAACATAGGTATATTCTTTAACTTTTAATCAAACACCACATATAGTGAATAGAAACCATCATAACCACCACCCCTAGTACTTGTCAACTGGCAATTAATCAGGCAAAACCTATCAAAAACCAGCCTTTCCTCTCTTTTTTGGCGAACAACTTTTTATCTCAAAACCCCGCCTTATACCTCAACTCTTTGCCTCTCACCATCATGAAAATAACAAATTGACAAAAATTTAATTAATGTCATCTTTTTTACAGACGACGCTGAATCCGCCAACTGGCGGACTCATTGCCTGCCCGCCATAGCTGTCGCCCTGCGACTGCGGGCGGGAGTCAAAAAAAATGGTGACATTGATCAAAAATTTTTAAAAAACTAAAAATTAATTCAGGTATAATACTCTCATGTTTAACAACATCATTAAATTTTTAAGAGAAGTCCAGGTGGAATTCAAAAACATCACTTGGCCCACCAAAGAGACTTTAATTCAACTCTCAATTGTGGTAATATCAATCTCGATTGTCATTTCCCTTATCTTGGGTGGATTTGACTATCTTTTTACCAAGTCTTTCGGGCTTTTAACCCAACCAAAACAACCAACCGAATCAACCATTAATCTTCCTCCTCCGGAATCAACCGACTCCGCTGACATAAAAACCGAAGACAATGCCCCAAACCAATAAAAAAACTTCCATCACCAAGCCATCCTCTCTCAAACGGAAAAAATCCAAAAAAAGGCAAAAAAAAGAATATCTTTTTCAACTTTCCTCTGAAAAACCCGGCATTGATGCCGCCTGGTACGTTATCAACACTTACTCCGGTCACGAATACAAAGTCATCAATGCTCTCAAAACCCGTATTAAAACTATGGCCTTGGCTGACAAAATTTTCCAAGCCATTGTCCCAATTCAAAGCAAAATGGTCATCCGTCGCGGTAAAAAAATTAAGACTCAGGAAAAAATCTTCCCCGGTTATGTTCTTATTCAAATGATTGTCACCGACAATTCCTGGATCACCGTTCGCACCACCCAAGGAGTTACCGGTTTTATCGGTATTGACAACAAACCTTCTCCCATTTCTCAACAAGAAGTCAACAAAATTCTAAAAACTGTCGCCGAAGACAAACCCCAGTTCCAAAGCACTTTTAGCATTGGCGATGTGGTCAAAATCACCAACGGACCTTTTTCTGACTTTATAGGCACCATTGATAATATTGACAAAGAAAAAGGTAAACTCAGGGTCTTAGTCTCCTTTTTTGAAAGAGAAACTCCCGTCGAACTCGACTTCTTACAAGTTAGCAAGGATCTCTAACCACCATGTCTAAAAAAATTGCCACTATTGTCAAACTAACCATTCCCGCCGGTACTGCCAATCCGGCTCCCCCGGTCGGCACCGCCCTTGGGCCTCATGGTATCAAGATTATGGAGTTCTGTAATGAATTTAATGCTAAAACCAAAGATCAAAAAGGCTTCCTAATTCCCTGTGTCATCACTATTTATGAAGACCGCTCTTTTAACTTCATCACCAAAAAGCCCCCCGTTTCCGATATGATTAAAAAGACATTGGGGTTGGACAAAGCTTCCCAAAACCCCGGCCGAGACTCCGCCGGTAAACTGACCGACCAACAAGTCGAAAAAGTTGCTCGGGACAAAATGGTTGATTTAAACACTACTGATATAGAAGCCGCCAAACGCATCGTTGTCGGCGTCGCCCGATCCATGGGAATACAAATTAAACAGAAATAAACATGACCAAAGACAAAACCACCCCCATCACCAAAAGTAAAGTTAAAAAACAATCTCCTCCCGTCACTGCCAAAGACAAGACCAAAAAAATAAAAAAATCTTCAGTCAAAAAAAATGATACCGTCACTGCAAAGGAAACCAAGACCAAAAAAGTAAAAAAAACCATCATCAAAAAAGATGATTCAACTGCCGCAGAAGAAACAAAGACAACCGACACCAAGATAAAGAAAACTATCAAAACCCGCTCCAAGGCTTATAAAACCGCCAAAGCCAAAACCGACATCAACCAATCATATCCTCTAAAAAAAGCCATTGATCTAGTTAAAAAGACTTCTCTTTCCAAATTTGACGGCAAAGTCGAAGCTCATGTCAACACTCTCCTAAAACCGGGAAAAGTCGGTAATATTACCTTCCCTCATTTAAAGACCAAAGCCAAAAAAGTCGTCATTGCCACCGAAGCTATCGTAAAAAAGATTCAAGACGGCAAAATCGATTTTGATGTTCTTATTGCCACCCCCGCTTTTATGCCCAAACTTCTACCTCTGGCTCGCTTCCTGGGACCAAAAGGCCTTATGCCTAACCCCAAAAACGGCACACTAACCGACAAACCCAAACAGGCTGTCGACAAATTTTCCGCCGCCGCTACTGTCGTTAAAACAGAGAAAAAAGCCCCCGTCATCCACCTTGTCATCGGTCAAGTTTCTCAACCGGTAAAAGAAATTCAAGCCAATGTTGAAGAGTTAGTAAAACTCATCGATCCCCTAAAAATCAAAAAACTGATTCTGAAGGCCACCATGGGCCCCGCCATCAAAGTAAAAGTCTAACTCCAAATCTACGATAATCGACTAAACTCAATTATTTTATCCAAAAGCTGACTGTAACCTATCCCCTCCCCACACCACCAGAATAGCAGAGACCAAACCAAAATAAGGTAAAATATACCTAATGAAAAGTACAATTTCCCTCCTCTTTCTCCATTACCTACGTTTCTTCGCCAAACTTCAACTGGCCAAAATCAAACTACTTCTTCGTCTCCAAGACAAAAAACTCACCATCGTCGGTGTTACCGGCTCTGCCGGCAAAACCTCCACTGTTATCGCCATAGAATCCGTTCTCAAATCAAAATTTCGAGTCAAAACCACTCTTGGCACCAATTCTGAATCGGGCATTCCTTTAAACATCCTCGGCCTCAAAATCAACAACTACACTCTCGCCAGCTGGTTTCTCCTTGCCATTACCACCCCTTTCGCCTTTCTTTTCAATTGGAAAACATATGATATATACATCGTAGAAATGGGCATAGACTCTCCCGCCCCCCCAAAAAACATGGACTATCTTTTAAGCATTATCCAACCCCACATTGCCATCTTTCTCAACGTCAATCCTGTCCACGCCCAATTCTTCTCTTCCCTGGACCAAATTGCCCAAGAAAAAGCCAAACTCATCAATTCTTTACCTCCATCCGGCCTGGCTCTCGTCAACACTTCCGACCCTTTGGTAAAAAAATACCTCCACGCTAAAGCTAAAATTATTCCCATCAAAACTCAAAAAATAACTCTCAAAACCCCTTTACCTTCCGTCTATCAGCTAAACCTTTCTGTCGCCATTCAACTAGCCGGGATCTTTAACATCTCTCCCAAAACCGCCGCTGATAATCTCAACCAACATTTTCACCTACCACCCAGCCGTTCCACTATATTAAAAGGTATCAAAAATTCAATCATCATTGACAGTTCTTACAATTCCTCTCCTACCGCCTGTATAACTATGCTCGATTTTCTTAAGACTTTTCCTTCTCCTCGCATCGCCATTCTTGGTGACATGCGTGAACTCGGCAATCATTCCCCATTATCTCACCAGCAAATATATCAAAAGGCATTAAAAGCAACCGACACCATTATCTCTGTCGGACCTCAAACAAAAGAACACTTCGGATCCCAAGCCATTAAGTTTCTCTACTGGTGGCAAGCCACCGATTATCTAAAATCTCACCCCCAACTCATCTCAAAGTCTCACATTCTCATCAAAGGCTCTCAAAATACGGTCTTTTTAGAAGAACTGGTCAAATCTCTACTCAAAAATCCTTCCGATTCCTCAAAACTCTGTCGTCAATCACCATTCTGGCTCAAAACCAAACAAAGTTTCCAAAACCAAAACCCGACAAAAATGGTATAATCCCCACATGTCCGCAGAAACAGAACTCCTTTTCGATGTTCACACCCAAATTACTCGCACAACACTCACTGAGATGTTACGAGGATTATCCATCGCAAAAACATGCCGTCAAATTATCGACACCACAATATGTGTAAACCCAGAGGGTTGTATCCGCCAAATCGAAATAAGACAAAGCAACGGAACAGTAGTAACACTATCCGAAATAGAAAAATAAGTTTCTCTTGTTTTCTGCCTAAATTGTAATAATTACAATTTAAGTCTAAAATTTTACTTTAATTCTCCTTTCCGCCGAATCCACCACGATCCTTGCCCCAACCGGCAAGCAAATCTGAGGCGCTGTATGTCCAAAGTCCAGGTTTTGAACAACCGGAGCTCGATTGTTATATTTTCTAAATGTCTCCAATATCACCGACCGCTGTTTTTCTTTATAAGCAACTTTTTCCTCATCAGACTGTTGTTTGTCAAATTCCCAAGCTTTTGACCGACCAACCAATAAAGCCTTTACTCTTTCCAAAACACCTCTTTCACCAAGAGCCCGGAGAACCCTAAAAACGTATGCCGACGTTGGAATCTCTTCAGAAGTTTCCATAAACAAAACTATCTTTTCAAATTCCCTAAGACTAGGAATAACAATTCCACATCTCAACATTTCATCAATTGATTCTAAACAACCACCCCAAGTTACCCCCTCACCGCTCTTGTCGCCATCCCACTGCCAACCATCATTGTTCTGGTATCTCCTCTTCCGATTCAAAGTTAAAGGATCACTCCAATTAAGACCAATGTCGTTAAAGATTGGACTTGATTCCAATTCAAATGAGCCATCCTCAAAAAATGCCCGCTTCAAAAATTTTACCGCCAGATCATCCATTTGTCCTTGCATTCCAAATTCAGTAAATAAAGACCCGCCGTAATACGACGGCACCCCGCATAACCATAGATGATTAATAAAATGGGTATTGTCACTATAACCAAAAAATGGCTTAGGATTGTCAATAAACGGTTTCTGAGGCAGATTTTTAATGTAAGTAACCTGATCATCACCACCAAGTGAAGCAATTACAGCTTTGATTTCTTTGTTCTCAAAAGCACCGATCAAATCCTTCGATCTTTCTTTGGCTGTAGCTCCAAGTTTCTTGGTTACAGAAAATTCCACCGGCTCCAAACCAAACACATCTTCAACTCTTTTTAACGCATACTCATAAACATGTGGCCACTGACCGGGAGCCGCAAATGAGGGTGACACAATAGCCACCTTGTCTCTTTTTTTCAACTTTGGCAATTTTACAAAATCCATCAACAAATCTTACCAAAATCTACCCCCTAAATTCCTTATCCCTCTTCATCTGTTTTTCTATCAACTCTCTCAAAAACACCGATCGGGGCACTTTCTTCTTCATCGCTACCCAATCCAAATAAGTCAAAATCTTGGGATTGACAAAGAAGTTAAATCTAACATCAATCATTTTCTTGGCCTTATTCATCGCTCCATCCAATACTTCCAAAACGTTTTTATCGTCATACTCCACCACCTGTAGTTTGGAGCTGTCCATTCCCGACACAAAATATGACTTCTGCCCCTTTCTATACAATGCTACCACCGGCTTGTTCAATTCCAAGGCCTTACCCATCACATAACCCAAAGTCATACTATGTCCCGACACTTCCACCACCACCACATCAGACTTTTTCACATAACCCAACCATCTTTTAAATCTATCCGCTCCTTCCTCCTCCGGCACCTTATAAAACTCCCCTGCCTTCATCTTGCTCAACCGTCTCACCAAATCACTCACCATTTTACCGTTCTTTTTCAGATGATCATAAACCCCAGCAAAAAACTCCTGCCTTTTGTCAACTACTCTAGGTGACACTAAGAAATACACCTTCATTGTCCCGTATTATAGCAAATTT